>Ga0268265_10000548_pt1 | contig 38223 bp, 29 predicted proteins | sample KBSSwiS52_FD_190355 | JGI IMG/M metagenome (GOLD analysis project Ga0268265, IMG submission 190355) | Switchgrass rhizosphere microbial communities from Kellogg Biological Station, Michigan, USA - KBS Switchgrass S5-2 (SPAdes) (version 2) | ecosystem: Host-associated > Plants > Roots >...
CCTCCCCGCACCCGATCGATCAGGTTTCCGACCGCCGGCGGCTCGGCGGGCTGCTCGCCGTCTTCGCGATCGTGATCGTCTTCTGGATGGCCTTCCACCAGAACGGCTCGACCTGGACCTACTGGGCCAACGACAACACGGACTGGAGCGCGTCCGCGGTGGTGCCGTTCCTGTTCCGGGTGCTGACCCTCGGGCTGATCGAGGGCACGGACGTCTCCGGCGTAATCGCCAACGCCATCGGTCCGTTCTTCGTGATCGCGTTCACCCTGCCGCTGATCGCCTTCTGGCGCCGGCTGGGCCGCCGGGAGCCCTCGACGCCGGCCAAGATGGCGATCGGGATGATGCTGGTCTCGGCCTCCTTCCTGATCCTGTGGGTAGCAGCGCGCTCGGGCGGCGATACACGGCGCGTATCGCCCTGGTGGCTGATCTCGGCCTACGCGGTGATCACGCTCGGCGAGCTGATGCTGTCGCCCATGGGGCTGTCGCTGGTCTCGAAGGTGGCGCCGGTGCGCCTGCGCGGCCTCCTGATGGGCGGCTGGTTCGCGGCGACCGGCGTGGGCAACTACCTGGTAGGCACGATCGGCGTGAAGTGGACGGTCTGGCCGCACTCGCAGTTCTTCCTCGTCGTGGCCCTGCTGGCCGGAGGCGTGTCGGCGCTGCTCTTCGTTTTGTTGAAGCCGCTCAGGAGCGCGATGCCGGGGGTTTAGAATCAAGGCATGCAGATCGCCTTCGTCACCCTGTTCCTGGGGCTCACCCTGGGATCCTACCCGGTGGAGCTGGCTGTCGAGGGTCCGGTCGCCGCCGTGGAGCTGGTGCTGGACGGTGCGGTCGTCGGACGGATCGAAAAGCCTCCCTGGACCGGTCAGATCGATTTCGGGAAGACGCTCGTTCCGCACGAGCTGGTGGCGCGGGCCCTGGACGCCGGCGGGCAGGAGGTCGCGCGGGCGCGCCAGTGGGTGAACCTGCCGCGGCCCGCGGCCGAGGTGGAGATCGTGCTGGAGGGAGGCGCGACGGGAAGCCCCGCCGCGGCCCGGCTCACCTGGCAGAGCCGCACCGGCGCGCGGCCGAGCTCGGTGCGCCTCACGCTCGACGACCAGCCGCTGACCCTGGGGCCGGACGGGCGGGCGGTCCTGCCGGCCTACGATCCCGGGAGCGCGCACGTGCTGAGCGCCGAGGTCGATTTCCCCTCGAACGTGGTGGCGCGCAGGGATGCGGTCTTCGGCGGCAGGTACGGCTCGGAGGTCTCCACCGATCTGACCGCGGTCCCGGTGCGGGTGCGCCGGGGGAAGCCGACGGAAGCCTCGTTGCGGGGCCGGCTTTTCGCCGGGGGAACGCCGCTGGTCGTGGCGGCCGTGGAGGAGGATCCGGCGCAGGTGCTCGTGGTGCGGGACCTGGGTGCCGCCGCGGGGCTCAAGGAGCTGGGCGACGTCCGGCAGAGGCGCACGGTCCAGGGGCAGGGGATGGGCCAGCGGCTGAGCATCGAGCCCGACTACCTGCGCTACGAGATCGGGCTGCGCCGGGACGACGAGGTCCTCTTCGTCTGGCCGGTCCCGCGGAGGTTCTCCGGCTCGGGCCTGCCGGCGGAGCTGTTCGACTGGTCCCGCGCCTTTACGCTCCGGGATGGCGGCATGCACTGGCTCCTGACCCGTCTCCTGATGCCGGGCGGGATGGCCGGCAAGCAGCGGCTGGCCGATGCGGTCGCGGTGGCGGGCCTCCAGGCCGTTTCGACCAGCCGGCCGCGGGCCGTGGTGCTGGTCCTGGGCGCGGCTCCCGAGGATGCGAGCCGCTACGATCCGGCCACGGTCCGCCAGTACCTGGCCTCGGTCCGGGTGCCGCTGTTCGTCTGGTCGGTGGAGAAGCCTGCGGAGAAGGATACTGCGGTCTCGCCCGCCCTGGCGGCCTGGGGCAAGGTCGAGGACGTGTCGACCCTCACCCGGTTCCGCGGCGCGGTGGCCCGCCTGCGGGACGAGCTGGAGTCGCAGCGGATCGTCTGGGTGGAGGGGACGCACCTGCCGCAATCGATCGCGCTGGGGCCAGGAGCGGCGGGGATCGAGCTGCCCTGAACCTCACCCCCTGTCCCCCTCTCCCATCTCCCTTCCACCCCCCGCCGGGAGAGGGGGAACGTGTCTTCAGCGGATTTGCCTGACGGGAGGCACAGCGACCTCAGCTACGTCCCCCCTCTCCCGGGGTGGGCCGGGTGGGAGATGGGAGAGGGGGACAGGGGGTGAGGTCAAAGCTGGCATAATAAGCGCCCTATGTACGACGATCTGCTCGAAACGGCCCTCTCCGCCGCGCAGGCCGGGGCCGCGGTGATCAAGCGCTACTTCCGCTCCGAGGGGCTCGCGGTCGACCGCAAGGGGACGAATGACTTCGTCACCCAGGCGGACCATGAGAGCGAGGCCGCGGTGCTGGCCGCGATCCGCCGGCGCTTCCCGGACCATCGCATCCTGGCCGAGGAGGGAAGCGGGGCCGGCGAGGGCGGCGGCGATCACGAGTGGCTGATCGATCCGCTGGACGGGACCACCAACTTCCTCCAGGGGCTGCCCGTCTACTGCTGCTCCGTGGCCTGCCGCAGGGGAGACGAGGTTCTCGCCGGGGTCATCCACGACCCCGAGGGGGGCAACGTCTTCACGGCCACGCGCGGCGGCGGCGCGTTCTGGAACGGCCGGCCCATGAAGGTCTCCGGGCACGAGGGGCTCGGCGGCGCGTTCCTCGCCACCGGCTATCCCTTCCGGGCGCTGCCCACCCTGGACCTCTACCTCGCCATCTTCCGCGAGGTCTTCCAGCAGGCCAAGGCCATCCGGCGCTGCGGCTCGGCCGCGCTCGACCTGGCCTACACGGCCGCCGGGGTCTACGACGGCTTCTTCGAGTTCCGGCTCTCCCCCTGGGACCTGGGCGCGGGCGTGCTGATGATCCAGGAGGCCGGCGGCGTGGTCACCGACCTCGACGGCGGCAGGCGCTTCTTCCGCGGCGGCAACGTGGTGGCGGGTCCGCCCCCGGTCCATGCCGCGCTGCAGGGCGCGGTGGCCCACCATGCCAGCGAGGCGGAGATCGACCGGTTGAATCCGATCCACCCTCCCTCCTCCATCCTGGCGCCGGTCGGCTGACCTTTTCATGAAGTGGTTCCGGCTCCCTCCGCGGCCCGAAGGCGCCCCCGAGGCGTGGAGCCTGGAGGTCCAGATCCATCCCGGCAACATCCGGCGCCGGGTGCGCTACCTGTTCCTCTCGCGCAACCAGGTCACTCTGTGGTCGATCCCGGTGCTCGCCTTCATGGCCTTCCTCGCCCTGGGCCTCTGGTCGGCGCCCGCGGTGATCGGCGGCATCCTCCACCGGCACGAGTACTCCTCCCTGGTGGCGGAACGCGCGCAGCAGGGGGAGCGGCTGCAGGAACTGGTGAGCCGCCTGGAGCAGGTCGAGGAGCGGGCGGACGGCCTCAACCTGAGGATGAGCAAGATCCTGCTCGCCTACGGCCTGCCGCCGGGCACGGCGGGCGGCCGCCGGCGCCCGCTTCCGGACCCGATACCGGAGCCGCCCGACTCGATCTACGCCGGGACGATCCAGCAGGGCAGCCGTCTCCGGGCGCGGATCGGCGAGCGCCTGGGCACCGTCGACACCCACTTGCGCGAGGTGCGCGCGTACGAGCAGGCCAACCACGAGCAGGTGCGGAGCACGCCGTCGGTCTGCCCCCTGCGCGACGGCGACTTCGTCCTGACGAGCACGTTCGGCCGGCGGCGCAGCGCCTTCACCAAGGAGTTCGAGCTGCACACCGGGCTCGACCTGGCGGCGCCGCAGGGGATGGAGATCCGCTCTACGGCCGACGGCGTGGTCGCCTTCGCCGGGGAGTATCCGGTGTCGCGGAGCGTGGGCTGGTGGCGGCTCGGCAAGCTCGTGATCGTGAGGAACGGCGACCGTTTCGTGACCCTCTTCGGGCATTGCGACGAGCTGCGGGTCCGGGCCGGGCAGCAGGTCCGCCAGGGGGACGTGCTGGGCACGGTAGGCAACACGGGATGGAGCACGAGCCCGCACGTCCATTACGAGGTCCGGCGCCGGACGGACGACGGCCGCTGGGTGCCGGCCGATCCGCTCATCTACATCCTGGATCATCGCTGGCCCAACGAAGAGCGCCTGCTGGCCCGGGCGCGGAGCGCGCCCGAGCTGCAGGGGTACGAGCCGTTGCCGGCCCTTATCGAAGGCAGGAAAGCAGAAGGCAGGAAAGCAGGAAGGTAGGTCAAGCAGTTCCCATGAGCCGAACCACCATGGAAGAAGCCGCTCCCACCCTGATCATTCCCCGCGGCACCCGCATCGTGGTGGACCCCGATGGTCTGCTCTCGATCCACGCGCCGGGGAACGTCGTGGTCCAGAACTCGGGCAAGTACGGCACGCTGGAATCGCTGGGTGGCTCGATCCGGATCGACCGCGGAGTCGAGGTGGAGGCGGCGACCGTGCGCTGCGCCCAGACCTGCTACGTGCAGGGTCACCTGACCGCCTGGCGGGTGAACGCGCGCTCGCTCCACCTGGAGGACGGCGCGCGGGCGCACGTCGTGTTCCAGGAGACGCAGCGCCTGGAGATCGGCCGCGACGCCCGCCTGGTGGGCAACTTCTCCTCGGAGAAGGAGTTGGTAGGGCTCTTCTCCCGTTTCGCGAACCAGGTGCGCTCGCTGCCCTTCTTCGAGAAGCGGAGCGCGCCGGCCAGCCTGCCGAAGAATCTGGACGACACCATCGTCCTGGAAGCCCGGCCGGCGCCGGCACCTCCGCCGCCGCCCCCCCCGGAGGCCGCTTTCGCGGAGCTGCCCGAGCCGCTGATCTTCGCCATGGTCCTCCTGGAGCGGGAGGCCGAGACCCACCTCCATCCCGCCGCCTCGCAGCGCGCCCTGGACGGTCTGATCAAGCTCCTCCAGCAGCAGGACCTGGAGACGCTGCGAGCGACCCACCGCACACTCTTCAGCCGCATCGCCGAGCCGCGGCAGGATGTCCAGAGAGCGCAGGAGCTGGTGGTCGAGTTCTTCACGAGCCAGGTTGCCTGAATCCGGGGAATCGCGGCTCGATCCTGGCACGAACGCTTCGGGCCCGAGAAAAACGGCTCCGGCCCAAGGTCGGGCCTCTCGCGCAATGCGCGAGCGCTTCGGGCACGAGAAAAACGGCTCGCGCACAAGGTCGGGCGGCTCGCGCACGAGAAAAACCGCTCGCGTGCGAGAAAAACGGCTCGCGCACGAGAAAAAGGGCTTGGGCGCAAGAAGAGCGGTTCGGGGACGAGAAGAACCGCTCGCACGCCACCCGAGCCGTTCGTGCGGAGCCGGGAGACGCTGCGAGCGACCTGGCGCACGCCTTTTTCTCCTGGGACCGCCGGCGTCTCGCCGGCCTCGTCTTGAGGCGGAGCTCGTGCCGCCGCAAAGAATCTGCGGCTGTCCAGATCGCTGGACGGTCGATCCTGTTCCCGCGCCAAGACGACGATGATCTACACGCACGTCCTGAACCGCGGCGGTTTCAGGGTCCAGAGCCCTCTCGATCAGCTCTGACGTGTAGGCGTTTCGCGCTATCCGGCCACCAAGGATGATTAGGCGACATCCGGAAGCTCTGTCCTGACAGAGAGATGGCCTCTGGAGCTAGGAGCCCATATGGCAAAAGGCAAAACCGATAACACGCCAGAGATCCTGCGCGCGGAATGCCTATGGCAGGCAGCGAGCTGCCGTTCGCATTGCAAGTGCAGGTCGGGCAAGGGCTTCATACTTTCAGCTCGGAACGGGATGCCGGCAGAGGAGAGATGGGTCGGCCTCCCCGCTCGGCCTGTTCTGCGTCCCGGTTGACAGCTCACCGGGTGGGGCGTAGACTTTCAAGTATCTATGTTTTGCGAATGTTGCGAAGGGAAATGCGTTGTCGCTGAACTGCCTAGGGCAGTGAACCCGCGGTCCGGGCATGCAGGTGACGAACGCCGAATCTAAGGTTGGCCCGACTAACCTGTGGCCTTGAGCGGGTGAATACCGGAGGATCTATGAGGCATATAGATTTGGAGAAGGAAACCGCCATAGTGTTTGCCTCCGTTATCATCCTGGTTGTTTCGCACGCCGCTTTCGCCGCAAAGCCGAGCAAGCCCCTTCGCTCCGCCTATTTTCCTGTAGGGGCAATCTGCTCGGATGGGAGCAACCGCGCAATCTTGTTTTTTTCTCAACGTCCTACGGTAGAGATTGTCGTTGGCGATGGGGTCCGCGGGACATCTCCTCAATCGACCGATAAGAGCCAGTGCCAAGCCTTTGGTCCAACTTGGAAGGCTTACTCAGGCAATATCCTGATAGAGGCTGCTGAGATCATTTCCAGCGACGACGATATTATCGACACTCCAGGGTCAGATGTCTATGGGATAATAGAGAGTTACTATTTAAATCATCCTGAGTATCCTCGCGACGAAGATTTCTGGTACCGAATAGAGCCAAATCCGATAGAGGTTACAGTGGGTACCGTAAGGTACCCTTTCGCTGTCGCTGGACGCACGGTCTCCGCTGAGGAACTTCTTCTGCTTGGTGAGCTTACCGAGGATACTCACAGGTCGCTACTTCAGAAAGAGAGCGCTATAAGACACTACGATCAGATGAAATTTATGGTCGAGAGATCTAAGACGGACGCGCTCATGAAAGAAACGGTAGAGGACTTGGTAAAAAAGGGACTACTGCCAACTCCCGATATTGTGAACCATCCAAAGCCCAGGTTGACAGAGCACGAGGAGGTTCTTGGGCGAGTTCTCTCGGAGCGTCGATTCGGCGCATGGGCATATAGAGCGAGAGGCTTCTTGGGAGACCAGCAAAAGGCAAGCCCTCTCGTTAAGCAGCTCAACCAGAAGGGTGATCATAGAGACATTATTTCGGCTCTCAGAATGACTTTGGCTGATGAAGGAAAGCATGTTGAGGAAGCGGCACTATTTCACTCCGAGGTCGCTTTTATGAAGGAGGCACTCGATGAATTCTGGGTTGCCATAAATGCTGAAACAGACGAACTTTCAGCTATAGCATTGGCTGAAGCCCAGGAATCGGCACTACCCTCTGACCAAAAGGTACTTGCTAAAGAACCCCTAATTACCTATGATGATAGTTGGCAGTTTGGCTGGTTTGCTGTTGACAAAGACTTTGGCGTCTTTGGATGGAAGTATCGCACATGGCAATGTAAAATACGCGCCCTGCGCCATGAGAGATTCGTGAGAGTAAGTGGTCTTATGAATGACCCACATTTAGACGAAGTTGGCGCTGCGGCGACCAATTGCCTAGGCCAAGCTTCTGTGATGGCAGTAGCGGCGGCTCTGATCACTGGTGGCAGCGCGGCTTGGCCAGCCTTTGTGGCCGTTTTTGGAGAGTGCATGGGCGATAAAGCTGTTTCCCTATCTCTAGAGGACTCGTCTCATTGGACGGACTGGCAAAACTGCACTTAACCGGCGCGTCACCTGAGGGACCGTGAGGCTTGGCGGCCAACCCTGACCCCTGCACCGGACGGCTGACTTCGTCACCCCCATCAGTGAGGGGCAATCCCGTTGGGCGTCATTTGACACGAAGAGCTAGCCCGGATTTCTCACCGAGGACATGGAAAGGGGCTACCTCCCGTGGTATAAGTGTCGTGCCAACAAGCACTTCTACCACAAAAGGAGGATAGCCCCGTGACGACAGACTGTACCTCTGCTCAGCTTGAGTTTCAAGGGTTGACTCGGCGGACGGTGGTGGCGTCGTTCGACGGCGGTACCCTGAGCTCGGACGGCGGGGTCTTGCTGTTGTCCGAGGTGGACCGGCGCTTGGGGCTGTTGGAGGGGTTTGCGGCCTGTTTCGAGGATCATCGCAATCCAGCCCTGGTAGAGCACAGCGTCGTGGAGTTGGTGCGTCAGCGTGTGTTTGGGCTGGCTCTTGGCTACGAGGATCTCAATGACCACGACGAGCTGCGCAGCGATCCGCTGCTGGCTTCGGTGGCCGGCAAGGCCGATCCGACCGGTAGCGACCGTCGCCAAGAGCAGGACCGCGGCAAACCGCTGGCCGGCAAGAGTACGTTGAACCGTTTGGAATGGGGGACTGTGAAGCAGGATCGCTATCGCAAGATCACCCTCGATCCCGAGGCGGCGGACCGCTTCTTCGTCGATGTATTTCTGGGCTCCTATCGGAAGGCTCCGGCAGAGATCGTGTTGGATCTGGACGCCACCGACGATCCTCTGCATGGCGAGCAGGAAGGTCGTTTCTTCCATGGCTACTACGGTGGGTACTGTTATCTTCCGCTGTACATTTTCTGCGGCTCCCACCTGCTGTGCGCCCGTCTGCGGCAGGCCAATGTCGATGCATCTTGCGGTGCGGTCGGTGAACTCGAGCGCATCGTGTCACGGGTTCGCGATAGGTGGCCTGAGGTGCGCATCATCGTACGTGGAGATTCGGGGTTTGCGCGTGAAGAGCTGATGAGTTGGTGCGAGAGCCACGGCGTGGCCTTTGTCTTCGGGCTGGCGCGCAATGCTCGGCTGCAGCGCGCTCTCGAGGGAGAGTTGAAGCAGGCTCGTGCGCAGTTCGAAGACTCCGGCAAGGCGGCGCGTGTGTTCAAGGATTTTGTCTACCGCACCCAGAAAAGTTGGTCTCGACAGCGGCGCGTGGTTGGCAAAGCCGAACACTTGGCCAAGGACGCCAACCCGCGCTTCCTTGTGACCTCTCTGAGCAGCGAACAGTGGAGTGCTCAGGTGCTTTACGAGAAGCTGTATTGTGCCCGTGGCGAGATGGAGAATCGCATCAAAGAGCAGCAGTTGTGTCTGTTTGCCGACCGCACCTCGACTCATCACTTGAGCAGCAATCAGGCGCGTCTATGGTTTTCCTCGGTCGCCTACGTTCTGCTCAATGAGCTGCGCCGCTTGGGTCTATCGGGCACCGAGCTGGCTCAGGCGCGCTGTGACACGATTCGCACCAAGCTGCTCAAGATTGGTGCTCAGGTCAAAGTGACAGTGCGGCGTGTGTGGGTGCATCTGTCCAGCTCGTACCCCAATGCGGGCCTGTTTGCGCGGATCATCAATCAGTTGCGGGCGAGCCATCCCGCGCTGGCCTGATCTGTCGTCAGAAAATCCGCTCTTGTCCACCCCCTCCAGGCCGAGGTGTCTCTGGTCGGTCGAAGCAGCGTGCATCGTGCGAGCAATTCCGCGCGACGTACGCTTACCTTGCGCCTGCTTGGGCAGCCATGAGGGTGTTCGGTGGCGCACTACCCGTGGCAGTGCGCCACCCGAGCCGTTCTTGGACCCGGAAACTACCGCGGTGAGACCCGTGGTGAGAAATCCGGGCTAGGTAACTATGGAAGGTACTAGACCCAAGGCGTTTGTCTTTGTTCTGATGCCGTTTGACGAGAGCTTCCGCGATGTCTATGAGGTCGGAATTAAGGCGGCCTGTAAAGATGCGGGGGCATACTGTGAAAGAGTTGACGAACAGATATTTGTAGAGAGCATCTTGGAGCGGGTGTACAACCAAATAGCCAAGGCAGACGTGATCGTTGCGGAAATGACAGGCCGTAACCCAAACGTCTTCTATGAGGTAGGCTATGCGCACGCTCTGGGCAAGCAAGTTATCCTGCTCACGCAGAATTCCGAAGATATACCATTCGATTTGAAACATTACCCTCACATAATCTATGGAGGAAAGATTGCAGCTTTGAAATCGCAGTTAGAGGCAAGAGTGCATTGGTGTATTGAAAATCCGATGCAATTCCTTACCAAGGTCGACTGGCACCTCGAAATTCTAGTCAATGGTGTGTCGCTGCAAGGTGCTCCGCGAATAAATATGACGCATGTAAGTGAGCTTGGTAGTGAATTTTTTACAGATATTATAGAGATTGGGGTTCATAATCCGACCAACAGAATGATTAGTAGAGAAACATTCGATTTGGCTCTCGTCGTTCCTCCTGGAGTAGAAATTATTGGAGGAGGCGCACGCTCTGCTGTCTTGCAAGCTGATGGCAGTTACGTTTGCAATTTGCAGCGACTTCCGTCTGTTTTTCCAGATGGGTGGGAAAGTTTTTGCTTGCGCCTGGAGTACTGGATGCAAAAAGGACCAATTAATCTCATCCTCCGCCTTTATAAGGAGGTGGGAAGAGAGGACTATCCATTCGTGCTGGTGCCGGCTAGTATGAAGGATGAGTCAAGCGGAGATGTGGCAGGGCCCAACCCTGCGGCTCAAGCGGACTCCTGAGCCGCATCAACGGCTGTGGGTTTGCGGCCTATTGTGGTTCCGAGCAACGGTGGTGGAGGGCAGATAGGCGCTGCTTGGCCGCGAAACGTTGGCCGTCAGAGGGACTATTTGCGAAAGCCAGTGAGCATAGCGCGCTTCATCAAGGCGATTCGAGCTTTACCTTCCGATGAGCCACGTGTTGACCCGAAAAAGTGGTATACAACCCAAAAAAGGCACTGGCTCGATTGGCTCCGCGGATACCACGGTCCTGGGGCATATGGCCGCAGGCCAGAAACACGCCGAGATGCGGAGTACGTCTACAACCATATCGTTGAAGTGAAGATGTTGCTGTGGCTTATACATGCCGCAGGCGTCGAACGAAGGCTAGTCTCGAGGGCCCGTAAAAGTGTGGCGAAGGGAACGACTCTGGCGCAGCAATCTGCGGCGGTACGGAAGCATGTCCCATGGGTGACGGTAGAGCGTGCGCTCTGGCCGGAGCGGGGATTAGGTTCCAGCCGATTCTGGGAACCCAGCAGCTCCAAGAGGCCCAAAGAACTCTTGGGTGACGGCTTCTGCGGGTTGGCAGGGACGTTCTGAGGCTTTTCGGACTGAAAATCGGGCCGCAATGCGCGAGGATGTGACGCCCGCCCCGGCAGCAGGGGGCTGTCCAGGCGCTCCTCTCCTGCAAACAACTCGGAAGTTGAATCGGTGGGATGATCGGTTGTGCCTTCTGCTTGTGCAGAAGCCCTGCTTACGGCCTACCGGACGGGAACGAGCCCGGCCTGGACGAAGGGCAGTCCGGGAGGGAAGCTCCCCTCCGGAAACCGGGCTGACCGGTCGCCGGCCTTCAGATGCTCCGCGGCTTCGCGGAACGCCGCCACGAAGATCGCGTACATCCTGTAGATCTCCTCGCGCATGCGCTTGCTGGCGGCATGAACGAGAGGAGCGGGAGACCGCTTGGTCCTGGCGGGTTGGGTCAAGGGGTTCTGTGATCGAATCGCAGCCGCGCCCGCGGGCTCTCTACCCGATTGCTTCCGGTGTGCCGCTGCCGTTGCAATGATGGCCTCGACCAGGCCGGCGATGCGCTGGCGGTACTGTTCGGGGAGCAGGCCCTTCCAGCAGGGGAGGGGATCGAGCTCCAGGATCTCCCGGGTGGCGAAGCGATCGAAGGGCACGTCCTCGCCGCGCTGGCGCGCGTTGTACTCCTGGGTGCGGTCAAACCACGTCCCTTCCAACGGCCGTCCAGTGAGCAGAGCGTCCACGCAGTGGACACCGGGCCAGTCCTGAGGGCGCTCGACCAGGTTTTCCTTCGCGCCATGAGACAAGAGGTACGACAGGCGCTCGACCTGGGCGGCCTCTTCCTCGCTCACCAGGATGGCCTGGTAGCGGCGGGAGAAGATCTTCTCCTTCCAGCCGGTCAGCTTCCCGACCTCGCGCGCGAGCTTTGAGCAGACGTAAGCCATGAAGTGGGAGAGCTGCCGGCTGTCGTCCACCCGGGCCAGAATATGAAAGTGATTGGACAGGCAGCAGAAGGCCGAGATCTCGACGCCGTAGCGCGTCTTGGCCCTGGCGAGGATGCCGACGAGGATCTCGTTGAAGCGGCGTGTGGGTCGAAACAGGAAGCGGCTGTGGATGGTGCGGCAGGTGATCTCGAAGAGGGCGCCGCCTCCAGGTGTGTAACGGAGCTTTCTGGCCATGGCGTAGGCGCCTGGGGCAAGAGAGCTGCCAGCTTGCGGGATGCTGATGGTTGTGAGGCAAGTCCCTGAATCGAAGGGAGATCCTCGTCTTACCAGGGCCAGCGTCAAGCTGGACGATGTCCAGGGATCTGGCGTCCCATTTCGCAAGCTACAGAGGCGGCATGGTTTGGCCGTGTCCAGGAATCTGGCGCCCCGCGCAACGCCTTGCGGCTTTTCCTCCTTGGCCTTGTTGTAGAATTCGGTGGCACCTATTGGGCACCTATTGGGGGGGCGCCGAGGGGCATGGCATCTATGGTCCAAGGAAATGCAAGGCGCGGGAGCAGCCGAGGCGGCATCCTACTTCACGAGAGGTGTTCGGCGGCTAACCCCGAGCATCAAGCGGATGGCTGATGCCACCGCTTATGCTCCGCGACGTTCGGCGGTGGAGATTACTGATGATCGATAATCGCAGGATCAATATCAAGGCGCTGGCATTGGGGACCTTGGCCGATATCGGCGGTACACTGATTGTTGGAATCGGCGGTATTGCCTTGGTGGCCCAAGGCGTCCCACAGAATCAGTTGGCTACGCGTGTGGGGAGTGCGATGTTCCTCGGGTTTCTCCTGATCGTTGGCCTTGGATTCACGCTACTCGGAGGCTTTGTTGCGGGTCGAGTGTCGAAGAACTCTGAGGTGATGCATGGTGGGCTGGTCGGTTTGATCGGTCTCTTGATCGGCCTTTTCTTCTGGGAATCATCGCCTCCGTTGTGGTACACCATTACCTCTTTGCTTGGCGTTGTTCCGTTCGGGATGGTCGGTGGTCGACTCTCGGTTGTCAATCGGCACAGAATTGACAATAGCTCCCTCGCCGAAGCCGAAATAGGCAGATACCATCGCCGAACCAACCGCTTTCGAGAAGAGGGATCGACATGGGGGCGTTCTAGTTCGGCGACTGGAGAAAGAATATCGATGCGCATCTTGAAAGTCTCAGACCTAAAATCATGGATCAAGGAAAACGATGCCTGGGTCGTAGTTTTCTTAGGCTCTACAGCTTGGTATATCTATAGCTGGAATCAACGGGGTAGAGAACCAATTGAACTCATCATTGTTCTGCTTGTGCTCGTCATTCCTGGGCTTCTATACCTCAGATATGATACCTATAAGCTGATAGTAAGAGACGCCAGTGCATTGGTCTGCTGCTTAGGAGATAGCCCTGCGCTGGCCGAGGTAGTCGAGCGTGATGCAGAGGTCTACAAAGGACACTTTCCGGCCGTGGAAGTGCTTAAGGCTACGAAGCTGGTCGACCTACTCACCTCTTTATCGGCAGGCGATTTTCGTATCCTCCATGTCCTAAGTGAGTTTGCGGCCGACGGTATGTTGGTAGAGGCGCAGGGGACTCGCACAGATGTTGCTCCCCTTTTTGAGCTCTGCCGAAGAAAGAGGTTTCTGTTTGTCTATTTCGGCGGGAACATACCGAACGAGAACAGAGATGCGGTATTTCAACGCGCTCGCGCCGCACGCATCGGACACGATTTCCCACTTGTCGTGACCACAGATAGAGGCACAGAGTTTTATTCTTTCCTCGACCGACTTCTTCGTGAGTTTGGCATGGGGACTATGCTCGGGAATGCATGGCTCAAGCTTCGACCCCAAGATGCCGGTCCAGGAGCGCTGCAACCTACAGTTGACCCTGGCCCTAAGGCACTCCTGCTTATGACGTGAAATGGAGCCCAGCACTGAACTCAATGAGGAATGAGGGCGACGAAGGCGCCGAACCAGGGCATGCAGGGGACGGCTACCGCCGCCCCTGATGCCCCATGCCGTTCGGGCGGCGCACTTGCATGCAGCCGCTTGCTGTGCCCCACCAACCAAGAGTGCTACTGCCAGAAGGTTCGCTAATCTCATCATGCTCACGGCGCACGCGCCGGGTTGCGGGCCAGCCGCGCCGCGCGTGCCCTGTCCCACCCGCGGCTGCTCCATGTGCGCGCGTTGCGGCGCGGCCCCGCAGGGTAGCAGCCCGTACCCTTCGCGGCCACGCCGCGCGCGCAGGGTAGCGCCTCATACCCTGAGCGTGCGCGTTGCGCGCTTCCGGATGCGCGGCGCGCTCGCAGGGGACGAGCCGCTACCCACCGGGGACGGGCTCCTACCCTGCGCGGACACGGCGCACGCGAAGGGTAGGGCCTGCTACCCGCAGGGGACGGACGCCTACCCGCCGGGTAGGGCCTGCTACCCGCCGGGGACGGGCCGCTACCCGCTCGTGGCGGCGCGCAACGCAAGGGTATGGGCTGCTACCCGGAGGGTAGGAGCCGCTACCCGCCCGTGGCGGCGCGCAACGCAAGGGTAGGGCCTGCCACCCGCAGGGGACGGGCGCCTACCCGCCGGGTACGGCCTGCTACCCGCAGGGTACGGCTTGCTACCCGCGGGGTAGGGCCTGCTACCCGCGGGGTACGGCCTGCTACCCGCAGGGTACGAGCCGCTACCCGCTCGTGGCGGCGCGCAACGGCAGGGTATGGGCTGCTACCCGCCGCGGCCAGCAGAACCGGCTTCGAACCGGTCCTGCGCGCCGTCGATCTCGGAAAGGACGACAAGGACACCAAGGACGACAAGGACAAGACGAAAAGGACGTCCGGCTGCGCGGTCGTTGTTGTCCTTGTTGTCCTTGCGGTCCTTGTTTTCCTTTCTGCCGCGCAGACTCCTAGGGCGTCGCCGGTGGCGGCACGCGCCGCTTCCCTGCCTGCTCGAAGGCGTAGGCCAGCGCGATCAGGCGGGGCTCGCTGCAGGCCGGGCCCGTGAAGCTGACGCCGAAGGGTGACGGTTGCGCCGCGAAGCCTTCGGGGAAGGGCGGGGTCGGCGCGTTCGGGACCAGTCCGAAGGGCACGATCACCGTCGGGTAGCCGGCCTTGGCGGCGATGGCGGCGCCGGAGGCGCCGGGGAAGAGGACGGCGTCCAAACGGTGCTGCCGGAAGACCGCGTCGAGGCCTTCGGCGCGCGACAGGCGGAGATCCTTGGCGCGGTCGGCGTCGTAGCGGGCGCGGTCGCGCTCGAGGTCCATCTCATCGCTGATATCGAGCTGCGCCTGGCCGTAGCGCAGGGCGCCCATCTTCTGGTGCGCCACGTTCCAGGTGCGCAACTCGGTCAGGCTCTTGACCGGCGCCTTCGCGCCGAGCGCAGCGAGCCAGGCATTGAAGTCGCGCTTCATCCCGTACTTGAAGACGATCGAGCAGTCGGCGTCCAGACCCTTGGCCCGCTCGAGGCCGCCGCAGGTGTTCCACAGCAGCAGGTTCGTTGCTGCGTCGGGGGAGACCACGCTCGGGATGTCGGCGGGATCGACGATCGTCGCGCCCTGCGCCCGGAGCAGCGCGATCGCCTCGGTCATGCGCGCCGCGCGGTCGGGGTCGAGACCGCCGCGCGGCTCGGTGGTGCCCGGCGGCGTCGCCTTGTCGTAGAAGAAGGCGCGCGGCACGCCGATCCGCGCACCCTTGAGGCTGCCGGCGTCCAGGAAGCGCGTGTAGTCTCCGTCCGGAGGCCGCGGGCAGAGCGTGGTCGCGGGGTCGTCCGGGTCCGGCGCCGGACCCTCGAGCACGCCGAGGAGGGTCGCGGCGTCGGCGACCGAGCGCGCCATCGGGCCGGCGGTGTCCTGGTCGGCGGTGATGGGGATGATGCCGTGGCGGCTGATCCGTCCTACCGTGGGCTTGATGCCGGCAAGCGCGCTCTGATTCGCGGGCGAGAGGATGGACCCCGAGGTCTCGGTGCCGACGTTCGCGGCCCAGAAGCTCGCCGCCGTGCCGCCACCCGAGCTCGACCCACCGGTGGCGAGCGCCGGACGGCCGTCGGCCGTGGCGTCACGGGGATCCCGCCGCGGGTCGTACGGGTTGAACGCGAAGCCGGTCAGGGCGTTGTAGTTCGTCGGCATCCCGCTGGCGATCCAGTTCGCCAACTCGGTCATCGCCGTCTTGGCGATGATGACGGCGCCGGCGTCGCGCAGATGCTTGACCAGGGTCGCCTCATAGGGCGGGACCAGCCCGTCGAAGGCGAGGGCGCCGCCGGTCGTCGGCATGTCGGTCGTCTGGATATTGTCCTTGAGGGCGATGGGGATGCCGTGGAGCGGTCCCCGCACCTTGCCCGCCGCCCGCTCGCGGTCGCGCGCCTCGGCCTCCTCGATGGCCCGCGGGTTGACCACGATGACGGCGTTCAGCCGGTCCTCGTAGCGTGCGATGCGCAGGAGCGACTGCTCGACGATCTCCCGCGATGTCGTGCGCCCCGACTCCATGGCGGCGCGCATCTCGGCGATCGAGGCCTCGAAGACGCGGAACGGCGGACGCGGGGGCGGGGTGGCCTGGGCGGAAGCGACGGCGACGAGGGCGACGGCGACGAAGACCGGCAGGGGGCGATTCATGAGGCGGCATCTTACAGGGGTTCAGGTTCAGGGCGCAGTGGCGAGGGTGGGGTAGAGACGCCCCAGTCCGTTGGCACGAACCTGTCGGGTGTACAGGGTCGGGGCGTCTCAGGCCCCAGCGACCACGAACGCCGGCAGCACGCCACGGGGCGGGGAGGTGTTTGTCGCAGGCAGCACCCACGAGGGCGTCGGTGCTGCCGTGGGGAGACGCCCCGGCCCTGTGCACCCGGTCGCGTCGTGGTAGAGGACTGGGGCGTCTCTACCCGGAAATCACCCGGAAATCATGGCGGAATCGGGTTTCCTACAGCCCGGTCACCCGCACCACCTCTTCGAACGTGGTGATGCCCTCGGCGAGCTTGCGCAGGGCTGACTGGCGCAGGGTGCGCATGCCGTTCTTGATGGCTTCGCGCTTGATCTCGGCGGCGCCCGCTCCCGTGATGATCAGGTTCTTGATCGCATCGTCGATCGGCAGCATCTCGAAGATGCCCGTGCGGCCGATGTAGCCCGTGCCGCGGCATTCGAAGCAGCCGTCGCCTTCCTTGACCTTGACCCGCTTGCCCGGCGGCACGGCGAGGCGCAGGGTCGCCACCTCCTCGGCGGTCAGGAAGCGTTCCGCGGCGCAGTGCGGACAGATCCTCCGCAGCAGGCGCTGCGCCATGGAGCCCACCAGCGTCGAGCTGATCAGGAAGCGCTCGATCCCCAGGTCCGCCAGGCGCGAGATCGAGGAGGCCGCGTCGTTCGTGTGCAGGGTGGAGAACACCAGGTGGCCGGTCAGCGCCGCCTGGATCGAGTACTGCGCGGTCTCGCCGTCGCGGATCTCGCCCACCATGATCACGTCCGGGTCCTGCCGCAGGATGTGGCGCAGCGCGTTCGCGAAGGTCACGCCGATCTTGGTCTGGACCGCCGTCTGGTTGAAGTCCTCGTAAACCATCTCGATCGGGTCCTCGATCGTGGTCACGTTGATCTCGCGCGTGGCGATCACCTTGAGCGCCGAGTAGAGCGTGGTGGTCTTGCCCGAGCCGGTGGGGCCGGTCACCAGCACGATGCCGTGCGGACGGCTGATGTAGTCGTTGAAGACCTGCATCTCGTCGGGGTAGAAGCCGAGCGAGGTGAGGTCCTGCATCAGGACCTGCGGGTCGAAGATGCGCATGACCACCTTCTCCCCGAACGCCACGGGGAGCGTGGCGACGCGCAGCTCGACCTCGCGGCCGCCGCGCGTGGTCTTGACCCGCCCGTCCTGCGGCCGCCGCTTCTCGGCGATATCGAGGCGCGCCATGGTCTTGATCCGCGACACCACGGCGGCGTGCACGATCTTCGGCATGGTCTGGATGTCGTGCAGCACGCCGTCGATGCGGAAGCGGATGAGGCTCCGGTCGCGTTTGGGCTCGACGTGGATGTCGCTCGCCCGGCTGTCGAAGGAGTGCTGGAGCATGAACTCGACGGCGTTGACCACGTGCTGGTCGCTCGACTCGATCTCGTTCTCGCTCTTCATGCGGACGAGCTGCTCGAGGTTGCCGAGGTCGATGCCGGAGGTCAGGTCGCGCTCCGCCCTCTTGACCGAGTGGCGCAGGCCGTAGAACTCGGTGAGCGCCTTCAGGAGCTCGGGCTCGGAGGCCACCACGAGCTCGAGGTCGCGGCCGGCGATGCGCTTGAAGGAGTCGATCCCCTCCATGTCGTAAGGGTTGGCGCAGGCCAGCCGCAGCCGGCCGTTGACCATCTCCAGGGGGATCATCCGGTGCCGCTTGGCGAACGGCCGCGACATCTTGGATTCGATCAAATCGGCGTTGAGGCTCAGGGTGTCGATGCGGACGTGCTCCAGCTTGGCATCCGCGGCGATGGCCTGGGCGATGTCCACGTCCATGAGCGGCGCGCCGGAGTCCTTCTGGTTCGGCAGGCGCAGGCGGGTGACGATCTCGTAGGCCAGGGACTTCTGCTCGTAGGCGCTCGCCGAGCGCACCCGCGCCGGGATCAGGCGCGCCTCCTGCTTGATGGTCTCTCCCTGTTCCGGGGTGATGTTGCCCTGGCGCACCAGGATGTCGGCGACGATCTCGGGAGTCAGACTCATGGAGGACAGTCTAAGCCCAAGCTCCTGATCGGGGTAGACTCAGGGGAGGAAGGAGGCCCCGCCGATGAAAGCCCGGATCATCCTCTGCATCGCCCTGAGCCTCTCCTGCTCCCCGGCGGGAAGCCAGGGGAGCAAAGAGCTGCCCCTGAACGAGATCCGCCTGCCCCCCGGCTTCGCCATCGAGGTCTGGGTGGACCACGTGCCGAATGCCCGCCAGATGGCGCTCTCGCCGAACGGCATCCTCTACGTGGGCTCGCGGAGCGAGGGCAAGGTCTACGCCATTCCGGCGGAAAAGACCAAGGACCGGAAGGTCCACGTCATCGCGCGCGGGCTGAACATGCCGAGCGGGATCGCCTTCCGCGACGGATCGCTCTACGTGGCCGCGGTCTCGAAGGTCCTGCGCTACGACGGCATCGACGGCAAGCTCCAGAGCCCGCCGCAGCCGGTAGTGACCTCGGACGACTTCCCGTCGGAGAAGCACCATGGCTGGAAGTTCATCGCCTTCGGTCCGGACGGCTGGCTCTACGTGCCGGTCGGAGCGCCCTGCAACCTCTGCAACCACGAGAAGGACCACCCGATCTTCGCCACGATCACGCGGATGAAGCCGGACGGCTCCGGCCGGGAGATCTTCGCCAGCGGCATCCGCAACACGGTCGGGTTCGACTGGCATCCGGAGACGAAGGAGCTCTGGTTCACGGAGAACGGCCGCGACATGCTGGGCAACGACCGGCCGCCGGACGAGCTGAACCATGCGCCGAAGAAGGGGCTGCACTTCGGCTTTCCTTACTGTCATGGCAAGGACATCCAGGACCCCGAATTCGGCAGCAGGCCGTGCAGCGAGCTCACGCCTCCCGCGCGCGAGCTGGACCCGCACGTGGCGGCGATCGGCATGCGCTTCTATACCGGCTCGATGTTCCCGGCCGAGTACCGCAACCGCATCCTGTTCGCGGAGCACGGTTCCTGGAACCGCGACACGCCGATCGGCTACCGCGTCATGATGGTGCGGCTGGAGGGCAACAAGGCGGTTTCCTACGAGCCGTTCGCCGAGGGCTGGCTGCGCAAGGACGGCAAGGCCTGGGGCCGTCCGGCGGACGTGCTCGTGATGCCGGACGGGGCGCTGCTGGTGTCCGACGACGAAGCGGGCGTGATCTATCGCATCACGTATCGCAAAGGTTGATGCCAAGCCGGGCCGAGCGTCTCCAGCGGTGGCTCTTCCCGCCCGAGGTGGAGCTGCCCGAGCCGGCCCGGCGGGTCTTGCAATCGGTCTACCCGACGCTCGACCTGCGTGGGCTGCGCTTCCACCTCGGCATCCCGCACTTCTTCAACCTGTTCGCGGTCCAGGCGATCACCCTGCCGGGGAAGGTGTTTCCGCGCCGCGCCCGGATCTACATCGAGCCGCGTTTCTGGGACCCGGGCTCGGTGGACGGGCTCGGGCTGCTGCTCCACGAGGCATACCACGCGCTGCAGCTCCAGGAGGCCGGGCCCGGGATCGGCCTGCTGCGGCCCTTCCTGGTGCTCTACCTGGCCTGCGCGGCGGGCAACCGCTTCCGCTACGCGGGCCATCCCATGGAGGACGACGCCTACCGTCTTGCCGGGGACCGGGAGAGCCTCTTCGAGTCCCTGTTCCACGGCAAGGAGGTTTCGCACGAGGGGTGCGCGTGCCTCGCCACTCCCGGGTCCGGGCTCCGGTTCTGGCAGCGGCTGATCGAGAGCGCGCCCGGGCGCCTCCCTCATCTCCTCCGCGTTCCCTGGGCGGGGGGCTCGCTGCTGTTCTGGACCGCGGCCGTGGCCGTCCTCGCCCTGACGAAAGGGCTGGTGGAGGGCGTGGGGGCCGTGCTGGTGCTGTTGCTGCGGCCCTTCCGCTCCTGACTCAGTTCTTCAGGTCCGCCTCGGCCGTGGAGATCTTGCCGCTCAGCGGGTCGTAGACCGCCACCACGAGGTGGCGGGCGCTGGGAGGCACCATGAGCCGGGTGTCGTAGCGCACGTAGCCGCCGCGCCGTGGCGCCTTGCCGGCGGAGAGGGTCAGGGGGACGGAGGGGACGTTGGAGCGGTTCCCCTTGGCATCCGCGACGGCGGCGCGCAGCTCCAGCTGGGACGTGTAACGGCCGTTCACGTGCAGCAGGGTGAGGACGTTCACGGGCAGGGCCAGGGTCACCGGGATCTCCAGCTCGCCCCGCTTGCGCTTGACCGCCTTGCCCAGCCGCATGGGCATGGGGATCGCCCCGGGCAGGTTGCCCAGCATCAACGCGCTCTCGACCATCATCGCGACCTCGGCGTTGCTCGACAGATCGAGGAATCCGGTGCGCGACCGCGCCCGGAGGCCGGGGCGCAGCGGCTCGACCGCGATCCTGTGGTGCTGGTCGTTGCGCTGCCAGGTCGGCGTGAAGCCCAGCCAGTAGTAGGAGCGGGTGTCGGCCTCGGCGGTCCGCAGCGCGGCCGTGCGGTTGGTGTTGAACAGGGGGCGCCCGCCGGTCTCCGCGGCGAGGAACTCGAGCGAGCCGTGGACCTCGTGCTCGCGCAGGGCGCGGCGGCCGCCGCCGTCGCCGGTCCAGGACTCGGCATTCACGGCCTCCGTCTCCACGCCCGGGACGTCCACCGGGTAGATCGTGTAGCCGAGCAGGTTCGCCGTGCTGGTCAGGGGGCGCAGGAGCTGCTCGCCGTCCGGGAGCTGGCGCGAGGTGCTGAGCAGGCCGCCGTCGGGAATGAGAAAGCCCTGGATCGAGAAGGGCCAGCCCCCCGAAAGGAGGAGGAGCACCTTGCGCCCCGGCGGCGCGCCGGCGCCGCGCATGGCGCTCACCACGGCGGCGACCGCCGATTCGATCTGGCCCGCGAGGGCGGAGCCGTACCCCGTCTGCTGCCCGCTGAGCCCTGTGTTGTACCTGCGGCTCTCGAAGTCGTCCTGCGGTCCGAGGTCGCCCACGTCCGTCTCGAACTGATCGGACTGCATGAAGCTGCGCAGCTCCGTGGTGCGGAGGATCCCCTTGGCCGGGGCCGAGGACGCCCGGTCGAGCGCCTGGCCGAGCTCGGCCGGGGACCCGCTCCATCCGGACAGGCGGGTGAGGCGGGCGCCGTTGAACGAGACGATGGCCATTCGGTCCTGCGGCCCGAGCCGGGCGAGATCCTTCTTTATGGCGGCCAGCACCTCGTTGCGCCGCTTCTGGACGGAGAAGTAATCGTCGATGAACACCAGGTAGCTCGTGCCGATCGGCTCGCCCGGAGAGACGCTCGACGGACCGCCCGGCAGCGCTCCTGGCGCGGCGGCCGGAACGGATGTCCCCTCGCGGACCTCGGTGAAGAAGGCGATGGGTGTGTCCTCGCCGTCCACCCGCAGACGGAAATCGCCGGGCTGGAGCCCCGACACCCGCTTGCCCTCGCGGTCGGTGACGACCACCTCGACATTGACGACGCGCACGTCGATCACGTCCCCGAACGGCTCCGATGGCGGCTGGGCGGCGGCGGACAGGGACAGGCCGAGGGTCAGGCCCAGGGCCAGGAAGGCGCAGGCAAGAGATCTGCGGAGTCGGCTCATGGACGGGTTCACCTCTTCATCTGAGTATTTCACGAAGGATCTCTTCCGTCCGGGACCCCCTCAAACCTCCGCTGTCGGCGTGCCCGGGTGCGCGGTGAGGGCGGCGCCGGCGCTGGCGGCGATCACCAGCACCACCGCCAGCCACTGCGCACCCGTCAGGATCTCCGCCAGGAAGACGAGCCCGGTCAGCGCCGCCACCGCCGGCTCCAGGCTCATCAGGATGCCGAAGGTGCGGGCCGGCAAGGCCTTGAGCGCGCTCATCTCCAGCGTGTAGGGCACCGCGCTGGAGAGCAGCGCCACGCCCACGCCCGCCGCCAGCAGCCGAGGGGTGAGCCGGCCCAGGTCGCCGCTCGCGACGGCCACGGGGAGCACGGTGACCGCGGCGATCGCCATCCCCACCGCCACCGCCGCGCCGCCGGGCACCACCCGCGACACGTGGCCGCCCAGCAGGATGTAGGCGGCCCAGCAGGCGCCGGCCGCCAGCGCCAGTGCCACGCCCAGCGGGTCGGCCCCGCCGCCGCTCCAAGGTGCGATCAGCGCGATGCCGGCCGCGGCCAGCACCACCCACACCACGTCCAGCGCGCGCCGCGAGCCAGCCACGGCCACGCCCAGCGGCCCGATGAACTCCAGCGTGACGCCCAGGCCCAACGGAATCCGCGCGATGGCCTGGTAGAACACCAGGTTCATCACCCCCAGCACCACGCCGTAGGGGATCACCGCCCGCCACTGCGCCGCCGTGAAGCGCGCGAGCCGCGGCCGGAACGCCGCCAGCAGCATCAGCGCCGAGAGGATCACGCGCAGGCTCACCGTGCCCGTGGCGCCCAGCACGGGGAACAGGCCCTTGGCGATGGCCGCGCCGCCCTGTACGCTCAGCACCGCGAGCAGCACGGCGGGAATCGGCGGAATCGCCGGGGCTTTCGATCTGTCCATCGGGTTTCGTGTCTACGGCCGGGTGGTCCGAGCCCGGCTCAGTATTTCACGAAGGAGCTCTTCCGTCCGGGTCGTGCTACCCTGATGTCCTGGCGGGATGAGTGTTGAAGATTTGTCCAGCTTTTCATCCTTTTCTCTGCGGTATTCCTTTGTAACGAATCCCGGCGGCCTGCGCCGAACACGACTGAACCGGCCCGCGAGGGCTTTGAAGTTGAATGGGGTTGAAACAAGGAGGATACGATGAGCTCGGATGAAATCAGGGGCAGGATCAAGCAGATCATCGGCAACGTGGCGGGGATGGACCCGGGCCGGATCCAGGACGGGGATCACCTGCGCAACGACCTGAACCTCGATTCCCTGTCGCTCCTGGAGATCGGGGTGGACGTGGACCTCGCGTTCCAGCTCGGTCTGCCCGACGAGCGCTACAAACAGATCGACTCCCTGCCGGCCATGGTGGGCCTCGTGCAGGAGCGGATGGAGGAGCTGTCCAGCCAGCAGCAGCGGGTGGCGGTGGGATGAACCACAGGATCGTGGTGACCGGGCTGGGACTGGTCACCCCGATCGGTGCCGGGCGGGAAAGGGTGTGGGAAGGTCTGCTCGCGGGCCGCTGCGGGTTTTCGACCGTCGAGTCGTTCGATACGAGCCGTCACCCTGCCCACGTCGGGGCCGAGATCAAGGGGTTCCAGCCCGAGCCGTACGTACGCAAGCAGGACCCTGCGAAGCTGGGGCGGGCCTCCCGGCTGGCCGTCGCCGCCGCGCGCATGGCCATGGAGGATGCCGGGCTCGATCCCGACGCTCTGGATCCGGACCGGGCCGGGGTCGCCATGGGCACCACCTCGGGCGAGCCGCTGGAGGTGGAGCGCTTCGACGATCTCCTCCTCGCCGGCGGCGAAGGGGAGATCGGGCCGGAGCTGGCCACGGTCTATCCTTGCCACACCATCGCCTCGCACGTCGCCCGGGAGATGGGCACCGCGGGCCCCAATGCCATGATCCCCACGGCCTGCGCCGCCGGCAATTACGCGGTCGCCTGGGCCTACGACGCCATCCGCGCCGGCCGCGCCGACCTGATGCTCGCCGGCGGCGCCGACGCCTTCTCGCGCATCACCTACACCGGCTTCTCGCGTCTCGGCGCCATCGCTCCGGACGTCTGCCGGCCGTTCGACCGCAATCGCAAGGGGATGATCCCGGGCGAGGGGGCGGGCGTGCTGGTGCTGGAGCGGCTCGACCGGGCGCTCGCCCGGGGGGCGCGGATCTACGCCGAGGTGGCCGGGTACGGCCTCTCCTGCGACGCCCATCACATGACCGCCTCGCACCCGGAGGGGGACGGCCCGGCCCGCGCCATGGAGCGCGCCCTTGCCGACGCCGGGCTCCGCCCCGAGGACGTGAGCTACGTCAGCGCCCATGGCACCGGCACGCCCACGAACGACAAGCTGGAGACCCTGGCCGTCTGCCGCGTCTTCGGCCCGTCGCCGCGGGTCCCGATCAGCTCGGTCAAGTCGATGATCGGGCACACCATGGGCGCGGCGTCGGCCATCGAGGCCGCGGTCTGCTCGCTCGCGATCCACACGGGACGCATCCCTCCCACCGCCAACTTCCTGGAGCCGGACCCGGAGTGCGCGCTCGACTGCGTTCCCAACGAGGCGCGCGAGCTTGCCGTGGAGGTGGCGATGAACAACGCCTATGCCTTCGGCGGCAACAACGCCTCGGTGCTGTTCCGTCGCTGTGAGGCCGTGGCATGAGGCGGAGGGTGCTCCGAAGGGTAGTGGTCACCGGCGCCGGGGCGATCTGCTCGCTGGCCGACTCGGTGGAGGACCTTCAGGCCGCATTGCAGGAAGGCCGCAGCGGGCTCAAGCCGGTCGAGCTGTTCGCGACGAACGGCCTCGGGCCGCAGCAGGCCGGAGAGGTCCGGCCCTTCGAGCCGCGGACCTGGCTGGGGGACCGCAACCTCCGGCCCGTGGACCGCACGGCAAGGCTGCTCCTGGCCGCGGCCCAGCAGGCCCTCGACGCGAGCGGGTGGACGCCCGAGCGGCGCAAGGATTTCGAGGTCGGCCTGGTGCTCGGGACGATGTACTGCAGCATCCACACGATCTCCGAGTTCGACCGCCGCAACGTGCAGCTCGGGCCGTCCTACGCCAGCCCCTTCGACTTCGCCAACAGCGTCATCAACGCGGCCGCGGGCCAGGCCGCGATCTGGCACCACCTCTGGGGCGTCAACTCCACGATCGCGGCCGGGGAGGCCTCCGGGCTGGTGGCCCTGACCACGGCGGCCGACCTGATCCGCGGCGGCCGCGCGACGGCCGTCCTCGCGGGAGGCGCGGAGGAGCTCTGCCACGAGTCGTACCTGGCCTTCCACCGGGCGGGCCGGCTCGGCGCCCAACGTCCGGTGCCCTTCGACGCCCGGCGCGACGGCATGGCGCTCGGCGAGGGCGCGGCGATCCTGGTGCTGGAAGAGGCGGATGCGGCGGCCGGGCGAGGCGCCGCGGTTCTGGCCGAGGTCCTCGGCCATGGCGCTGCGTTCGATCCCACGGGCGGGGAGGGCTCCGCCCGGGCGATGGAGCGCGCGGTGCGCCTGGCCCTGGAGGATGCCGGCCTGAGACCCGAGGAGATCGACGCGGTGAGCACCGGAGCCAACGGCAGCATCGAGGAGGACCGGCGGGAGGCGCTCGGCATCGCCGCGGCGCTCGGCGGCCATGCCGCGGCCGTGCCGGTCACCGCGGTCAAGTCGATGCTCGGCGAGGCCCTGGGCGCCTCCGGGGCCCTGCAAGCGGTCGCCGCGCTCGGGACCCTGCGCGACGGCGTGCTGCCCGGCATCCCGGACCTGGAGTGTACGGACGAGGGGTTCCCCCTGCCGGCCGTCTCGGCGCAGAGCCGGCCGGTCGCGGCGCGGCGGATCCTCATCACGGCGAGCGGCGGTGGCGGCCACTGCTGCGCCCTCGTTCTAGGACAAGGATGAAGGACTACGCCCCCGGCCTCGACGCCGCCTTCGCGAGCGTGCCCGAAGAACGGTCCGAGCCCGTGCGGCAGGTGGAGGGGAAGATCCCGGCCTTCCTGCGCGGCACGTACTACCTGAACGGTCCCGCCCGCTTCGAGCGCAACGGCTTCCGCTACGGCCACTGGCTGGACGGCGACGGCATGGTCTGCGCCCTGCGCTTCGGACCCGAGGGCGCGGCGGTCACCAACCGGTTCGTGCGCGGCGGCAAGTGGCGCGCGGAGGAGGAGGCGGGGAGGGTGCTCTTCCGGGCCTTCGGCACGGCGTTCGAGGGGGACCGGCTGGCGCGCGGCGGCTTCACGCTGGAGTCGCCGCTCAACGTGAGCGTCTACCCCTACGGCGGCACCCTGCTGGCCTTCGGCGAGCAGGGCCGTCCCTGGGAGCTCGATCCCGACACGCTGGAGACCCGGGGGGAGTACACGTTCGGTGGCCGGCTGGGTCCGCTGGCGCCGTTCGCCGCGCATCCCAAGATCGACCCGGAGACCGGCGAGCTGTTCAACTTCGGGGTCTCCTTCGCCGCGGGCGCGCCGCAGCTCCACCTCTACCGCTTCGGCGCGGACGGCAATCTGGTGTTCCGCAAGCGGCTGCCGCTCGACGGTCCCTGCTCGGTGCACGACTTCGCCCTGAGCCGGCAGCATGCCATCTTCCACCTCAGCCCCTACCACCTGGACATGGAGGCGTTCGCCCGCGGCGGCGCGGTCCTGGACGCCCTGCGCTGGGAGCCCGAGCGCGGCACCCGGCTGCGGATCGTCTCCCGGGAGACGGGGGACGAGGTGGCCTCGGTGCCCGTGGGCGAGCGCTACTGCCTGCACACGATCAACGCCTTCGAGGTGGGGGACCGGCTCGTCGTGGACCTGCTGGAGCTGGACCGGCCGGTGTACGACCAGTACCGGCTGCCCACGCTCTTCGAGGACGTCGCCGAGGGGCGGCCGGTGCGGCTGGTCGTGGACCTCGCCCGCGGCGTGGTGACGGAGAGGCGGGAGATCGCCTACCGCCGGGCGCCGGACTTCGCGGCCATCGATCCGCGCCGGGCGGGCCGGCCGTACGAGGACTTCTGGATGCTGGGCATCTCGGCCACCGGCCGTCCCGGCCGCAAGTTCTTCGACCAGCTCGTCCACGCCCGCTGGAACGGCCCGCTGGACGTCTGGAAGTCCCCGCCCGGCGTCTACCTCGCGGGGGAGCCCGCCTTCGCCGAGGACCCGGGCTCGCCGGAGGGGGGCGCGGTCGTCTGTCCGCTTTTCGACTCGAATCGTGGCGAGACCGATTTCGCCATCTTCGACGCGAGGAAGGTGGCCCGCGGGCCCGTGGCGATGTTACGCCCCGGCTTCCCGCTCCATCTCGCCTTCCACGGGCTCTTCGCGCCGGCCCCGTAGGGGCGGCCCTTGTGGCCGCCCTCCATCCAGGGCACCCACAAGGGGTGCCCCTACACAGGGAATGTAGGTCTCGATAGGAGCGCCTAGAAGCTCTCGCTCGTCGACACGAGCCACTGCAGGCTCTCGATGCCCTCGGGCCTGTCGAGCGGGAACGCGACGTCGATGTGGACCATGGCGCCGCTCGACGAGCGGCTCGAGCCCAGGCGCAGGCCGAGGCCCACGTCCTGGAGCACCGGCTGCTCCTCGAAGAAGCCCTCCTTGAACCAGGCCCGGCCCACGTCGTAGAACACCGCGCCGCCCAGGTGCAGCACGTGGAAGAGCTCGCGGTCGCTGAACACCCGCTGCTCCAGTTGCAGGAGCCACCTGCGGTCGCCGGCCTGGTAGCGCAGCGGGTAGCCTCGCAGACCGGTGTCGCCGCCCAGCAGGAGCTGGGTCTCCGGATCGAGCTCCTCGGACAGCGCGCCCTCGGCCGCCAGGTAGAGGACGCTGTTGCCGAAGTCCCGCAGGTAGTAGCGCAGGTGGCCGCCGACGAGGAAGTTCTCCCGGCCGCGGCTGCCCCAGCGCGAGCCGCCTTCGAAGGCCGCCAGGAGGAGCTGGCGGGCGCCCGGCCGCCAGCCCGTGGTCACCTTGGTGCTGGCGATCAGGTGGTCGCGCTCGGCGCCCAGGGCGGCGGTGGACCAGCCGACCCGCGCCTGGGCCTGGGTGCCCAGGTTCAGGTCCTCGGTGCGCTGGATCTGGTCGAGCTGGCGCTCCGTGACGAAGCCATCCTCGACGTACTCGAAGCCGATCCAGGGATAGGTGAAGAGCCGGTTCACGGGCGGCAGCGGCGTCGAATCGCCGCCGGGCGGGTACTCGAACTTGTCGAGGTCGCGGTTGAAGCCGATCAGCCAGCGCCGGCTCGCTCCGTGCGCGAAGCCCTCGGAGAACCCGACGTAGGCCTCGACCTGCTCGCGGGTGTGGGCGATCTTCTGGACGATCTCGCCGAGCTCGTAGAGCGAGTCGACGCGGTCGTAGGTGTAGACCTTGAACCCGGCCGCCCGCCGCGCATCCAGGGCGTAGAACGGGCGCTCGATCTCGAAGCGCCGCGAGCCGCCGTCGCTGTAGTCCGCGGCGGACAGCTCCAGTTGCGTGCGGGTGCCGAACAGCCCCGGATCGCGGTAGCGGAAGAGGGTCGAGGTGCGGTCGACGTTCGAGATCCGCCAGAGGGTCAGGTCCTTGCCCGTGCCGAGGAAGTTCGAGTCCTGGAGAGTGAAGTCGGTGCTGTTCTCGCCGCCCGCGCGGTTGAAGCTGACGCCGGCCCGCAGCGTCCAGACGTCCCGGGTCACCACCTCCAGGTCGATGACGCCGTCGCCGGCCGGGACCGGCCGGATCTCCGCTTCATAGAGATAGCGGTTGGCGCGCAGGAGGCGCTCGGACTCGGCCACGGCCTCGGGCGAGTACGGATCGCCCGGCTCGAGCAGGATCTGGCGGCGGATCACCTCGGGACGGGTGGTGCGGTGCAGGCGGTCCGCCATGCGGAAGACCCACTTGTCCTCGCCGGGCTTTTCCGGATCGAAGATGGTCCTGGCCACCACCCGGATCTCGCCGATCGTGCCCTCGAGGTCCGGCGCTGCCGGTTCCTGCGCGGGCTCGACGACTTCCCCGGGCTGCGGCACGGCTTCGGGAGGAGCGGGGGACTCCTGCGGATCGGGATACGCCGTCTGGGCGCGGGCCGCGGGCCCGAGGAGAGCAAGACCGGCGAGCGCCGTGAATGCAAGGAGCTTCAAGTCAGACCTCCAGACCGGCCCAGAGCGCCCGCATCTCGGGCGCGAGACGGGTCAGCTCCTCCAGGTGGACCTGGGAGAGCTGCACGAGGGTGCCGGCGCCTTTTTCCGTCAGGCGCAGGCGGACGACGCGGCGGTCGTCCTGGTCTTCCATGCGCTCGACCAGGCCGGCCGACTCCGCCCGGTCCACCAGGCCCACGGCGCTGTGATGGCGCAGGAAGAGGTAGCCGGCGGCGTCGCCGATCGTCGGCCCGCGGGAGTCCTGGTGGCCGCGGATCGCCAGGAGGAGCTGGTGCTGGGCGGCCGTCAGCCCGGCGGCTTCGGCCTGCTGGGCGCTCCAGTGGAGGAACCGCCGGAGGCCCGTCCGGAACAGGAGCAGCCGCTGGTAATCGGCATCTCCAAGGTCGAGGCTATTGCGTGGCACGGCCGGAAGTTTAGCCCAGGTTCACCCTGGTATGATCCGGCACGCCTTCATGGCCATTCCTCTCGGTGCCCTCCTGCTGGTCGTCGGCTCCAGTCTCGCCTGGAGCGCGCACGACGTGTCCCGCAAGCTCCTGGTCGGGCGGGTGCGGCCGGTGCCGCTCGCCTTCCTGCTGACCGCGGCGGCCGCCCCCCTGTTCGCGGTCTGGACCGCCTACGACGGCATGCCCGCCGTCCAGCCCGGGTACGCGCTGCCGGCCGTCGCCTCGGTGCTGCTCAACATCGCGGCGAACCTGATGTTCTTCGCCGCCCTGCGCGTCGCGGCGCTGAGCGTCATCATCCCGCTGCTCTCGCTCACTCCGGTCTTCACCGCGCTCCTGGGCATCCCGATGCTCGGCGAGGTGCCCACGCCGCTGCAATGGCTCGGCATCGTCCTCGTGGTCGCCGGGGCGTTCGCCTTGAACCTGCCCGAGGGAAAAGCGGCCTGGCGCTGGGAGCCCGGCGCCGCCCTGATGACCGCCGTGGCCCTGCTCTGGTCGCTGACGGTGCCGCTCGACAAGATGTCCATGGCGCGGGCGAGCGCGCCGTTCCATGCCACGGTGCTGTGCGGCGGCGTGGCGGCCGGCGTCTTCGTGGTTCTGCTCTGGCAGCGGCGGCTGGGGGAGCTGGCCGGACTGCGCCAGGTGCGGGGGGCGTTCGCGTTCGCCCTGGTGACGAGCCTCCTGGCACTCGGGCTGCAGCTCCTGGCCATCCAGCAGGTCTGGGTGGGCCTCATGGAGACGTTGAAGCGGGGGATCGGCAACGTCTCGGCGGTGATCCTCGGCCGCGCCGTCTTCGGGGAGCCGGTCACGCTGCGCAAGCTGCTGGCGGTCGGATTGATGGCGGCCGGCGTCGGACTGATCCTGTTCTGAGCTAGAATCCCATTCAAAGTTCTGCCTATTCGGTTTCTCTGAAGGGAGGAGCTCATGGTCAACCTTCAGCAGGTCCGTGGGACGGGAGTCCGGTACACCCTCCCCTACGTGCTCCGGTTCTCGGGAGTGTGGATCCTCCTCACCACGGTGGTGGTGATCGTGTTCGCCGTCACCTCCTATCTCGTGATGTTCGACCGGCTCAACGAGGGCGCGCGCCAGGACCTCATCCTGGTGCTCTCGGTCCAGACGGCGCTGGCGATCCTGGCGGTGATCCTGCTCGCGGTGTTCAGCACCCACCGTCTGGCCGGGCCGCTGATCGGGATCCGCAGGGCGATGGAGGACGTGAAGGCGGGCGATCTGAACCGCCAGCTCCGCTTCCGCAGCTCGGATCCCCATCTGGAGGAGATCGAGACCGCCTTCAACGAGATGATGGCGTCGATCCGCGCGCGGACCGGGGGCGGCTAGGTCTCGGGCCAGCGCCGCTGCTGGTCGCGCGTGGCGTCCCAGTGGGCCTTGATCTCGGCCATGGAGTCGCCGCCGAGCTTCTCCAGCACGGCGTCGGCCAGGACCAGGGCGACCATGGCCTCGGCGATGACGCCGGCGGCGGGGAGGGCGGTCACGTCGCTGCGCTCGTACTGCGAGGTCTGCGCCTCCATCGTGTCCAGGTTGACGCTGGGCATCCCCTTGCGCAGGGTGGCGATCGGCTTCTTGTAGGCGGTGATGACCACGTCCTCGCCGTTGGTCACTCCGCCTTCGAGGCCGCCGGCCTTGTTGGTCGGCCGGGTCCAGCGGTCGTTCTCCCTGGCGATCGGGTCGTGCGCCTCGCTGCCGAAGCCGCCGGCCGCCGCGACTCCCGCGCCGATCTCCACCGCCTTGACCGCGTGGACCGACATGACCGCCTGGGCCAGGCGGCCGTCGAGCTTCTCGTTCCACTGCACGTGGGAGCCGAGCCCGGCCGGCACGTTGTGGGCGATCACGGTCACGGCGCCGCCGAGCGTGTCTCCCTCTTCCTGAGCGCGGTCGACGAGGCGGACCATCTCCTCTTCGAGCGCGCGGTCGATGGCGCGCAGGGGAGAGGACTCGTCGACTTGCAGGAGGTCGTCCCAGGTGGGGACGGGCCGGCCGGCGCCGACCGGCCCGAGGGAGCGGACGCCGCTGCGGATCTCGACGCCGAGCTCCGCGAGCAGCATGCGGGCGAAGGCGCCGGCCGCCACGCGGGCCGTGGTCTCGCGAGCCGAGGCGCGCTCCAGGATGTCGCGCAGGTCCTGCCGCAGGTACTTGATGCCGCCCGCGAGGTCGGCATGCCCGGGCCGCGGGGAGCGGACGCGCCGCTGCTCCGCCCGGCGGGGATCGACCGCGACCGGGCTCATCATCGGCTCCCAGCTCACGTAGTCGCGGTTGGTGATCCAGAGCACGAGCGGCGAGCCGAGAGTCTCGCCGCCGCGCACGCCGCCGCGGATCTCGGCCTCGTCCTTTTCGATCTTCATGCGGTTGCCGCGGCCGTAGCCATGCTGGCGGCGGGCGAGGTCTCGGGCCAGGAGGTCGAAATCGACCCGCAGCCCCGCGGGCAGGCCGGTGAGGATCGCGGTGAGGCCCGGGCCGTGGCTCTCGCCGCCGGTCGTGAGATGGAGCCGGCGCATGGCTTTGAAGGATAGCAGGCACGGAAGACCGGAAAAGGACCAAAACGACGTAAAGGACGAAAAGGACTCCGGAGACGGAACCCTGCCCAGGGCTTCTTGTCCTTTGGGTCCTTTACGTCCTTTACGTCCTTTTGGTCCTTTCAGGCTCTTGCCAGCTCCGCCTCCACCCGGCTGGCCTCTTCCTCGCGGCGTTTGCACCAGGCGGCGAGCTCTTCGAGCTCGCCTTCGGAGTAGGGCGAGGGCCGGCCGGCGAGGGCGGCCTTGAGCCGGCGCTGGGTCGCGAGGTCGGCGTAGCGCCGGCTCGGCGCCGTGGCGCGCGCGGCGGGGTGCGAAAGAAACGCGGCCACGGCCGCGTTGGCCGCCGCCAGCAGGCTCTCGAGCAGGTCCTCGGCGCTTGCACATCGCCGCAGCCGGTCCGCGGCCTCCGCGTGCAGGCGGAGCTGCTTCTTGAGCACCGACATCTTCATCGGCCGCTTCGCGAGCGATCCCCGGCCCTCCAGCCAGGCCGAGACCTCCCGGAACCCGAGACGGGCCTGGTTGCGCACCCGGGCTCGCCGGATCTCCCCGGCCGGCAGCTCGACCACCACGGCCAGGCGGTCCGCGCCCTGGCGGAACGAGCCCAGGCCGGCGGCGATTCGCTCGGGCAGCAGCGGGAACGTGCCCGCTGGGGTATAGAGCGATCGGCCGTTCTGCCATGCCCGGCAATCGAGCGCCGAGCCGGGCGGCACCAGCGCGTCCACGTCGGCGATCGCGATCCGCACCAGGATGGCCGGGCCGCGGTGCTCCGCGGTCATGACCTGGTCCACCGCGCGGGTCCCCTCCCGGTCGATCGAGAGCCAGGGGAGATGCCGGAGGTCTTCGACATCCTCGGGGATCTCGTCCGGGAGGGCCGCGGCCTCGGCGAGCGCCTGGGCGGAGAAACCGGGCTCGAAGCCGTGCTCGAGGAGCACCCTCCGGGCATCCATCAGCAATCGAAGTCGATGAAGCCGCGCTCGACGTCCACCGAGACCAGGCGGACGCGCACCCGGTCGCCCACGTCCAGATGCTCATGGCCGCGGGTCAGCCGGCCCTCGACGGGGTAGCGGCAGGTGCGCACCCAGGTCCCCTTCTCGGAGGCTCCGGTGACGATCGCGTCGAAGCTCTCGCCGATGCGGTCGGCCAGCAGCAGGGCCGCCGCGGACTTGGTCACCTGGCGCTCGACGCGGCGGGCGTCGTCCTCCTTGCGGGTGCACCAGCGGGCGAGCTCCTCCAGCGCGCTCGCCTCGTAGGGCGCCGGCCGGCCGGCGAGGGCCGCCTTGACCAGCCTCTGCGTGACGAGGTCGGGATAGCGGCGGTTCGGCGCCGTGGCATGGGTGTAGTCGTCGGCCGCGAGGCCGAAGTGGCCCGGGGCCGGCTGGCCCGGCAGGTCGACCGTGTACTCGCCCGAGCCGAGCAGCTTGAGCACGGAGAGGGAGAGCTCGGGATAGCCCTCGGGGTCCGCCGCGCGGCGCCGTTCCAGGAAGCGGGAGAGGTCGGCGGGCCGGGGCTCCGCCGGAAGCCTCTCCCCGAGCCGGGCGGCGATGTCCATGATCCGCGGCCAGCGCGCGGGGGAGCGGACCAGGCGGCGGATCGAGGGATAGCCCCGCTGCTCGAGGAAGCTCGCGGTCGTGGAGTTGGCCGCGAGCATGAAGTCCTCGATCAGCTCCTTGGCGCGGTTCTTCCGGTCCTCCTCGATGCCGCGCACCCGGCCGCCTTCGACCACCGGCTTCGAGCGCAGCGTCTCGAACTGGAGCGCGCCGCGCTCGTGCCGGCGTTGGCGGAGGCGCTCGGCGGCTTCGTCCTGGAGGCGGAGCTGGCCGTCCAGGCCTTTCGCCTCCTTGGGCAGGGGGCCGTGCCCCTCCAGCCAGGCGGCCACGCCGTTGTAGGTGAGCCGCGCCTTGTTGCGCACCGCGGCCCGGAAGATGTCGACCCTGCCGACCGCGCCGTCCTCGCCGACCGCCATCTCGACCACGATCGCCAGGCGGTCCTCCCCCTCGTGAAGCGAGGTGAGGCCGGTCGAGAGCCGCTCCGGGAGCATGGGAAAGATCCGGACCGGGGTATAGACCGAGACGGTGTTGTGGCCGGCGTGGCGGTCCGTGTCCGACTCCTGCCCGACCAGGGCGTCGACGTCCGCAATGGCCACGTACACCAGGATGTCCGCGCTTTCGGCGTCTGCAACCGTGAGCTGGTCGAGGTCGCGGGTGTCGTCGTTGTCGATCGAGAACCAGGGGAGCCCGCGCAGGTCTCGGATGCCATCCCCCCCGAAACGGTGGGACTCCTCCATCTTGCGGGTCTCCGCCAGCACCGCCGGCGGGAAGTCGGGATACAGGCCGCGCTCGATCATGGCGTGGCGGGCGATCTGTTCGAGGTCGGGCTCTCTGTCTTCTCTCACCCGCCAAGGCTACTGGAAGTAGCCGAACACGTCGAGGAGCACATGCACCGGCACGGCGGTCGTGTTGGCGACCCCGAGCGCGCCCGAGCCGGAGGAGGCCAGCATGACCATCGCATTGTTGGCCTGGGTCCGGCCGGCGGTGAAGCTGATGGCGGTCGCGGCCGTCGGCGCCGCATTGCCGGGGAAGAGCTGCACGTGTCCGGTGGCTCCGGGGGTCACCACGGTGACGTTGAGCGCCAGGGCCTTGGCGGTCGTGGGGATGCCGCACTGGCCCGCGGCCACGAAGACGCGCTGGCCGGGAAGGATGGCCGGGCCGCCCCAGGCCCCCGGCGTGATGCGGGTGTCCACCAGCCGGCAGGGGCTGAGGGTGTAGTAATCGAGCGGGCCGGCGCTGTTCGCCACGGCCGGCTTCCAGCCGAGCTGGATCACCTCGAAGTCGCTCGCCTTGAGGCTGGAAAAGGCGGGATTGAGCACGTCGTTGTTCCAGCGCGTGTCGTAGGCGCCGGTGATGTACATGTCGCTGCCGTTGTCGGCCACGATCAGGCCGTAGGTCTTCATGGCCTGGAAGATCCGCTGGACCTCGGGCGTGTACCCCGAGAGGCTCTTGCCCGCCTTGAGCCGCAGCCGCGCGCCCAGGGGCAGGGCATTGGAGTTGCTCGACGTGGTCGCGTCGTGCGAGGCGGGCCAGACGTAGCCCTTGGTGAAGTCGACCGTCATGCGGAAGGCGTGCTTGATCGGCGCGGTGCCGAAGACCTCTTCGTAGCGCACCAGCCCGGGGAGGATGGCGAGCCCGGCGGCGTCGGCGCTGGTCCATCCTTCAGGCCGGCGCTCCAGCGAGTCGAGCTTGTAGATGGCGCCCGAATCCGCCTCCCATTCCTGGGAGGTTGGGTTCCAGACCGTGCGGTAGAGCTCGTAGAGGAGACGGTTGTCCTTGTCCACGATCAGCATGTGGCGGTCGCCGCCCTGGTCGTCGTTCCCCGCGTAGCCGCTCTCGATCCACTTGACCCCGGTGCGGGCCTCGACCGGGATGGGGTAGCCGGTCGGCCGGCCGGGCGCGCCGTCGTCGCTCTGGTTCCAGTCGGTCGTCCAGGTCACCTTCTCCAGCGGCTGCGTGCCCGGCACGGTCATGTAGACCATGCCGTAGATCTCGGGCGGATCGTCGGCGTCGCCGCCGAAGTCGGGATGGAGCCCCGTGGTCGCGCCGATGAAGTTGATGAAGCTCGCGCTGTTCGTGTCGACCGGCGCGGCGCTGATGTCGACGTTCCACCAGTGGTCGGGCGGGTGGATCGGCAGGGGAGCGGGGAGCGCGCCGCCGCGGATGATCTGGGCGAATCCAGGGGACGATATGGGGGACGACAGCAGGCAAAGAGCCGCCAGGGCTGCGCATGAGCGCATCGCGTTCTCCTTCTATCGAGAAACTTCGATGTGGCAATAGGGTAACGTGGGAAGGGCTGGCTGTCAAAGTGTTAGAATCCACGTCTCTGGCGTATTTCCAGGCCCGTCGCATGGCTGGGCCTTCTCGCGGGGGCTGCAACAGGAGGAGAGCCATGGCTCCATGGGGCCGCCGCACCGCGTTCGTTCTCGTCGTCCTGACCGCCCTGATCGTCGCCGCCTCCGGATCTTCCGACGAGCCCACCTTCTCGCGCAGCCGCTGGATCGCGGAGCGCCGGGACTTCTACAAGTTCTCGGACGGCGTCCTGCCCGCGGAGGGTCCGGTGCCCGCCTCGGCTCTGCGAGCGCCGGCGGTTTCCGGGATCGGCGGCGAGGCCAAGGGCAAGAAGACCCCGGGGCGCGTGAGCCGTGACATCGTGCCTCCGGACGGCGGGCCGGGGCAGGAGGAGACCGAGGCCGAGCCCTACCTCGCGATCGATCCCGGGAACGACCTCCGGCTCCTGGCCGGCTACCAGGAGGGGCGGTTCGTGGATGGCGGCGCCCGCGCCCTGACCTGGGCCTTCTCCAAGAACGGCGGCCGCACCTGGAGCGAGGGCGCGGTGCCCGGCCTGGCGCAGTTCTCCGGCGGCACCTTCCAGAGGGCCTCGGACCCGTGGGTGGCGTACGGCCCCGGCGGCCGGGCCTACTACGCGTCGCTCCTCTTCAACGAGACCAGCCCGGACAACGGCGTCTACGTCTCCACCTCGGAGGACGGCGGCCGCAACTGGGGGCCGCCCGTGGCCGTCCACAAGGGCGACGCCAACAACTTCGACGACAAGGAGGCGGTCATCGTCGACACCTACGAGGACAGCCCCTTCTACGGCCGGGTCTACGTGGCCTGGGACACGGTCGGCCAGGCCATCGAGACCCTGCGCGTGGCGCGCTCCGAGGACGGCGGGCAGTCGTTCCTTCCGCCGGTGTCGGTCTATGCGACCGACTTCAACATCGGCGTGATCCCGCTGGTCGGGCCGGGCGGCGTGGTCCACCTGATCTGGCTGCACATCAACCTGTCCAACCGCCTGACGATCCTCGCCTCCCGCTCGGAGGATGGCGGCGTGACCTGGAGCCCGCCGGCGCTGGTGGCCAGCATGTTCAACACGGGAGTGAACGACCTGCGCACGGGCGAGCTGCCGGCCGCGGCCGTCGATCCCCACAGCGGCCGGCTCTACGTGGTCTGGCCGGACAGCTTCTTCGACGGCGGGGGCTTCATCGGCCCCGACCAGATCGCGCTGGTGCGGTCGGACGACGGCGGCCGGACCTGGACCGCGCGGCAGAAGATTTCCGGCGACGAGAGCTTTTCCGCCTTCACGCCGGCCGTGGCCGTGGACGGCAAGGGCCGGGTGGCGGTCGCCTACTACGCCAACAAGTCGAGCAACTTCTTCCAGATCGACCACTACACCGTCATCTCCGGGGACGGCGAGACCTTCGGCGCGGCCCGCCGCACGAACCGGCCGTCCTTCGATGCCCGCTTCGCGGCGGTCACCGACCGCGGCTTCTTCCTCGGCGATTACCAGGGCCTCGTCGGCACCAGGAACGGTTTCCAAGCGCTCTGGGTCGGCACCCTCGAGCGCTCCCTGGTCCACAACGGGGAGAAGCAGCCGGACGTGTTCACGACCAAGATCAAATAGGGATTCAGAGCCCTGCCAGTCTCCGGAACGGCTCGCGGAGCGCCTCGGGCATGCGGCACGGCCTGCCCGAGGCCATCTCCACCCAGATGTGCTCGGTGGCTCCCGTGACCAGGATCTCGTCCCCCTTGCGCACTTCGTAGGCGAAGTGGAGGCCGCGGCTTCCCAGACGGTCGTTCCAGCAGACCACGCTCACCGTGTCGCCATAGCGCGCGGGCTTGCGGTAGGAGGCCTGGACGGCGGTCACCATGAGCAGATAGCCCATCTTCTCGATGTCCGCGTAGTGGAAGCCCGAGGCGGCGCAGAGGCGGGTGCGGGCGAGCTCGAACCAGACCACGTAGTTGGCGTGATGGACCACGCCCATCTGGTCGGTCTCGGCGTAGCGCACCTCGATCTCGGTTGCGACGCGGACGGGCTTCTTCATGAGGCTCAACGCGGGCGGAAGGGCACGCGCAGGCTGCCCTTCATGAAGCAGCGGAAGAGATCGCCGTCCCAGCCGCCGTGCCAGAAGCGGGTGCGCCAGAAGAGGTCCGGCTCGTCGATGCCGCCGGCCAGGACCTCGCCGCCGAGCAGGTCCGCGCCCTCGAAGCAGGCCTCGCCGCGCACGTCGTGCTCCCAGGTGCACTGCAGCCCGAGGCGGTTCTCGATCAGGCCGGGGCTGGCCACCGGATCGGGCGACTGCGACGAGTCGTCGATGAGGCTCAGCCGGATCTCCAGGGCCTCGCGCTCGACCGGGTCCTTCGTGTCGGCGATCTCGAGCTGGAGCCACTCCTTGCGCCGCTGGAAGTAGGCATTGAAGTCGAAGACGTTGATCGCCTCCATGACCTCCGACGAGAGGTGGACGTAGTTGACGGGCAGGCGTCCGAGGTAGAGCCGCGGCTCGCCGGTCTCCCAGAAGCGGTCGCCTGCCCG
>Ga0268265_10000549_pt1 | contig 38204 bp, 32 predicted proteins | sample KBSSwiS52_FD_190355 | JGI IMG/M metagenome (GOLD analysis project Ga0268265, IMG submission 190355) | Switchgrass rhizosphere microbial communities from Kellogg Biological Station, Michigan, USA - KBS Switchgrass S5-2 (SPAdes) (version 2) | ecosystem: Host-associated > Plants > Roots >...
CTGATCGTGCCGCCCGCGCTGGGCCATGAAGAGCACCAGGCAGGCGCGGACTGGACCTATGTCTCGGACGAGACTCCCGTTGTCGCCGGGAGTTTCTAGGGCAGGAGGAGGTATGAGGATCGCCCGCGGGCGCTCGGCTGTCTTCCTGGCCGTGGCGATGCTCGCCCTCTCCGGGCTCCGGAGCCCCACGCAGGAGCCGGAGGTCCTCACGCTCCTGCGCGCCCGGTTCCCGGCCTCCGGAGCGGCGCCCCGGCTCATCCTTGACGGGCAGGCCTTCCAGTCCTCTCCGCTGCTCCCCTGCTTTTATGAGCGCCGGGGCTACGCGCCGGCTTGGAGCCATGACGGCGCTCTCCGGCCGGCCGCCGGGGAGTTCCTCTCGGCCCTGGCGGCGGCCGGGGAGCACGGGCTCCAGGCCGAGGACTACCGGACGGCGGCGCTTCGGAATCTGGCCGGCGCAGGCGTGTCGGCCGACCTCGACCTGCTGCTGAGCAATGCCTTCCTGACCTTCGCGGCGCATCTGCGCGACGGCAAGGTGAACCCCGAAGCGATCTACCGCGACTGTGCCCTGGGCCACGACGAGACCGATCTCGCCGCGGTCCTCGAAGAGGCGCTCCGGCAGAACCGGGTGCGCGCCGCGCTCGCCGCCCTGCCTCCGCCCCAGCGAGGGTACGAGCTGTTGCGAGAAGCGCTGAGCCGCTACCGCCGGCTCGCGCTCCGCGGCGATCCCGAACCGGTTCCAGCCGGGCCGAGCCTGCGCGCGGGGGACCAGGGAGAGCGGATCGCGGTGCTGAGGACGCGTCTGGCCGAAGCCTCCGAAGCCGATGCCCCCGATGCCGCCAATACCGCCAATGCCGCCAATGCCGCCAATACCGCCGAGCCTGTTGCTCCCGCCGAGAGCCCGGCCCTGTTCGACGCTCCCCTGGAAGAGGCCGTCCGCCGCTTTCAGGAACGCCACGGCCTGGCGCAGGACGGCGTCGCCGGCCCCGCCACGCTCGCCGAGCTCAACCAGCCGGCGGCGGACCACGTGCGGCAGATCGAGGTGAACCTGGAGCGCTGGCGCTGGCTCCCGCACGACCTCGGGCAACGCCACGTGCTGATCAACATCGGGGCGTTCCGCCTGGAAGCCGTCGAGGACGGCCGGACCGCTCTCGACATGCGGGTCATCGTCGGCAAACCCTACACCCGCACGCCGATGTTCAGCAGCGCCATCGGCTCGGTGATCCTCAACCCGTCCTGGAACGTGCCGCGGAGCATCGTCCCGGAGGTCCTCGCGAGAGCGCGCAAGGACCCGTCCTATCTGCAGCGCGAGGGCTTCGAGACGCTCCCCGGCTCGCGGCTGCGCCAGAAGCCGGGGCCGCGCAACGCCCTGGGGAAGATCAAATTCGTCTTCCCCAACCGGTTCGGCGTCTACCTGCACGACACGTCCGCCCCGGCGCTCTTCGGCAGCACCGTCCGCACCTTCAGCCACGGCTGCATCCGCATCGAAAAACCTTTCGATCTCGCGGTGTGGGCGCTGCGCGACGATCCGCGATGGAATGCGGACGCGATCCGCGCCGGGATCGAAGCGGGGAGAGAGCGCAACGTGCTTCTACCGCACAAGATCCCCGTCCACGTCGCGTACTGGACCGCCTGGGTCGACAGCGGCGGCACCCTGCGGCTCGGCCCGGACGTCTACCAGCGGGACGATCAGCTGGCCCAGTTGCTCCAAGAGGAAACGACTCCTTAGTGCTGGCCACCATAAATGCGAGTACGTATCTTCAATCCGGCCATCCAACCGGCCCAACGGGCCGGGAGAATTCAGCCCAGGGCTGAGCGCAGCGATGCCCTGGGTTAACAGGTACCACATCCCTGCGGCCTGAAGGGCCGCGAGAATCTTCCCCCCCGCCCTCTCGCGCCCTTCCAGGGCGCTCTGAGGTGACGACCTTCTTTCCCAGGGCATCGCTACGCTCAGCCCTGGGCTATATTCTCCCGGCCCGTTGGGCCGGACGATCGGCCGCCCGACGAATACGTGACCGAACTTCGGTGCCGGAGTACTTAGGGCCTGTCGCGAAATAACCTATGCAGGTTCTTTTTGCCCTCGTGGGCAGAGTGTGTAGTTCCATTCGCCGTGAAAACTGTCAGGTCGGAGGTCGATCTCGGCAATTTCCCGGTTACTGACCTTCCTGCCCGAGGGGTACTTTGCTTGGTCGAGCTTCGCCTGGACTGTCAGCCCTTTCTCCGTGGTCGTTGAAGCGATGAGGTTGACAATGACCTCGTGACTGACCAAGGGCTTGCCGCGCCAGTTTTGGGTAATAAAGGAGAAGAGCCGGTGTTCAATCTTGTTCCATTTGCTCGTACCGGGTGGAAAGTGGCTCACGGAGATCGGGATCCCCAACTCATCCGCCAGCTTCTGGAGCTCTACTTTCCAGAGCCGAACGCGGGCTCCGTTGCTACCGCCACCATCTGCCGTGATGAGTAACCGCTCGGCGGTCGGATAACGTTGGCTTCCCATTGAGCTCCACCAGCAACGGATCGTCTCTACAGCGAAGCTCGAGGTGTCGTGATCCACCCCGACACTGACCCAGCCGCTGTTGGTCGCCAAGTCGTACACTCCATAGGGAATAGCCCGACCCAGATCAGGATCCACAAAGTCGTGCACCTTGACTTTCTCTGCCTTTCCTTGCGGGCGCCACTCGCGACCTCCATTCTTGAACTGGCCCACCAACTCCTTTTTCTTGGTGTCGACGGAGATCACAGGGTCCGATGTCGCGAAGTGCTCCTGCGCTTGGCGGTTGATGTGCTCGAACTGAGCGTCGCGATCCGGATGACTTGATCCTTCCAGGGTCTTGCGGTTGGCTTGAAGGCTATACCCCAGATCATGGAGGATTTTTGCCACCATCCGATGACTCGTCTGATGCCCCATGCGCTTCAACTCCTTCGCCAAATGTCGAAGACTTTTCAAGGTCCACCGCAGGGGCGACTCTGGATCTCCTCGTTCGGTTGGGTCGATGAGCTTCTCCAGATCCTCTCTCAGTGTTGAGTCGACATCGATCGTCCTTTTGCGCCCTCCCCCCGGATGTCTGATTCCACCGGAGTGCGGATCGGCTGGAGTCTTGAGTTCTTCAAGGCCCCGGCTGATCGTGTCGCGGGCCACTCCGGTGGCACGGGCTACTAGAGAGATTCCCCCGTATCCGATCGCTTGAGCCTCCGCAGCGACCATCAGGCGACGAGTCCTCTCATCAAGGAAGGGATGGAGAGCTTCGAACCGCCTCTGGATTGCATCGCCGCCATTCATCCTCGCAAGAGGATACCATAATAGCGCCGTACAATGCCGAAGTTATTTCGTGACGATCCCTTAGCGGGCCGGGGAGGACCTCCAGGAGGGCTGAGTGTTAGGTCGCAGTTCGCGGCCGTGAGGAAACGAGCCTGCTCATTGGCCTTCAGGCGGCTGCCATAGCTCGACCTTGTTTCCCTCTGTATCCATGACCCAGGCAAACTTCCCATACTCGCCTGCAACCGGCTTGCCCTCGGCGTCGGTCCAATCGAAGGCAGCTCCGCCCCAGGCTTGGACATCGATTCCCAAGTGCCGCTTGTACCAAGCCTGCAATGATGGAACATCTTTGGCCTTGAAGAAGATGCCGCCGATGCCAGTGACTCGTTTCATGTGCCCTCCTATGCGCGGTGGTGGTGAGAGGAATGTTTCTTCTGCGGCGCCGAGTAGGCGAGGGGCCCTCACGGGCCCCAAGCCCCTCTAAGAACCGTACTTGCAAGTTTCCCCGCATACGGCTCAAGCACCTCAAAGGCCGATCCTTGATCGAACCCGGCTACCCTTACAACCGAGCAGCCTTTGCGGTACTCGCAAGCAGGCACCAAGCTCTGGACTAACCAGAGGAGGGGGTGCTCCGCCGGGTGGTCGAACCACCTCCAGCTCTTTTTGCATTCCCCGTTTAAGGTGTTCTGCTTAGTTTCTCGCAAAGAGGCACCAGTCGGACGTGGGCTCACTTTCGTGCCGGGTAACGTTGAAACCCGTATCCGTCCCATTACAGGACGGCCTTCGCTTCTCCCGACGTCCCAAGCTCGCACCCCCATCAGATCCCCTTACGGTTCACCTTCCCTTGCGGGAGAAGATACGAGGTTACCACGTTCCGCTTCTGAAGTCTCCGCGGGGTTAGGTACCTGCTGTCGACCGGGAAGCGCTGTTGACCACGAGGTGGCACCGTTAAATCCACCTCCGGCTTCCGTGCCTTTTTGGCTCAAGCTTATCAGCCACTTTAGCTTGGTGCGCCGTGACGGTCGTTGCACAGGTTCACATGTATTTACCATACCCGCTACCTAGCCATCGCCCGGCTTGTGGCTGCCAGGAGGGCAGGTTCCTCACGGTCCCTGCCCCGCACGCTTGCGCGTGCCTCTGTACATTGTCAGGGCCGCTCTTTATTCAGGCCCCTAGGTTCACCCGGTGGTACGGGTGGTTCCACCTCCAACAGCGAGTGAAACAACTTCATATATAAAGCGACATCGTGTCGCAGCAACGGGTGTTGCGCCTCAGCGGCGGACGGCGAAGCCGGCCGTCCGACTGCAGGGTTAGGCGACAGGTCTGGAAGGTGCCGACGGCGCTCATTAGACCCTAATCATAAGGCTGGTGTCGGTGAGTTGGTAATCGGGCGTTCGATACTCGACACGACAGGCGCCCTCTGCCGTGCCGATGAGAATAGGGATCAGAAAGCCATCATGGAACGCGATATGCGTCACTTGGGGCCAGCGGAGCAGGTGCCGCGTGCGGTAGGCAAACCACACGACGGCGTGAAGAGCAAGTCCGAAGCAACCCCAGCCGGAATCCGGGGGAACGCTCTCAAGATCATCGACATGAAAGCTGGCAGCCACCTCAACGGTAAGTTTCTTCACGGCTGGCACAGCCCAGAATACCACCACGTACGGCACCATGCGCTCTGCACGAATCCCATAGTCGCTCGCCCTGTTGAAAGCTGGAGAGGAAGGCAAGTGAGTTGGCTCCGTCGGAAGCATAGTGAATAGGTGGCGCACCCCCAAAGTCTCAGCCGGGGCGTTCTTGAGGTAGTTGCCTTGCACTGCGACAGTCGGCACCGCGGGGTCACTGGAACGCACGTGCGATAGGCCTGAGCCGTGCAGGCTCAACTTGATGGAATTAGGAACGTCAGAGATTGCGAGAACCGGCGGCGCGCCAGTCGCTGGCGCTACCAGCCTAAGCCATTTTATAGTGCCAAAGGCCGGTGAGCTGACGTAGATGCTGCCGTCATTCCGATTTTGTTCAAACGACAGAAGCTGGTAATGATCATCGCCTGCGGTCATGAAGAAGCGACGTCTATCTCTCTGAACGAGTTGGCTCACGGTTCGAACTCTTATTGGATTGCTCCGTGTTCACGGTTGTTCTGCCGCCTAACGCTCGTAAGCTCACCGCGCGGATGGGCGCGAGCCCAGCCGTCCGTGCAGCGCATGGTTATACGCCCCCTATGTCGAGATTCACCCCTCACGTTGGGCAATGCACTTTCCGATTTCCCTAAAGTATTCCTTCGGTACTCCCCGCGCGGCTGGATGGTGGGCCACAACGAAAACAGTTCCCCCTTGGCGCCCGAACTCGAAAGGCTTGCCTGCAGATTCCAATGGCTCAAATTCAGCACTGGTTATGATTTCCCACAGCGGTCTATATTTGTCTTGCATGGTTGCTAGGAAAACAGCCATTGGCCCACATTTGTTAACGAGCTCCTTAATGCGCCTCGCCCGTCTTTCGGCATAATATTTCATGCAAGCCTTACGCCCCTCTAGGTGAGGTAACGCTGACCAATTGGCGTGGGACCAGCAATTACTAGACTGAGACGGCAGCGGCATTAAAATCATCAAGCAGGTCTCGCCTCCGAACCTCCCGAATTCCTCGGACTGATATTGGAGGATCTTCTTGTCGTTGGCGTCGTCGATGCCTTCCGCGCTGAGGATCACCCTTATAAAGTTTCCCCACGTGCGCTGAGGTCTTGCTTCGGGGCCGAACCATTGGCCTTGGCCCACCTGCTCTGCGAACCCACAGACGTCTTCCAGTTCCAACCTCCCGCGATAGTCCCAATTCCTCAACCTCGCATCCACGTCCTCGAAGGTATCGCCCCCTCGTTCTTCAATACCTATCATCCAATATGCTCCAGAGAGCGAGCCGTAGCCAAAGAAGCTCTGCATGTAGGCTTCTAACAGTTCGCCATCGAGTCTCTTAGGCGGTTGCATGGGTTCTCAGATTAACCGTATAACGGGACTGCTGCTCAGCGGCCAGGAAGCGAAGCTTTCTGGTCCGATGGAGCAGCCGAGTTAGGCGACGCGGCCCGCGCATTCAATTCGTTTCTGACAGTTGTTCGATACTTAGGAAACGATTCCTCTCGCAAAATACTCAGGGCGTGCTCGAAGGCCGACTCTAACGTCGTCTCGGCTGAATAGTGCGAGCACGCTATCAGCCAGGCGGTCACTTCTCCAGCCGCCTCCATCACCGGCTTGGAGGCGAGGAGGTCGATCTCCCCCTGTAGACCATGCACTCGGAGGAGCTGCCTTTCGAGGTCACGCTCGATCCGGGGGAGCTTAGCAAGAGCGTGGGTGCCGCTATGTTTCTTGATAAACATACGGTTCCTTGTTATTTCATAAATTCTCCCGGCGGAATTGATGAAATCTGCATAGACTTTCTGATGTGTAACGCCGACCATATCGATTGGCTGGCTGACTAGACTCATCGGTGGCGTACCGAGCGGAGGAGGGTCAGGAAGGATTCCTCGCAATGCGCTAAGAAGCTGCTCGTAATTCGCCTCGGCATAGGGTTCGCCGCGAAGGTCGATGTAAAAGTTCCCCAGCAGGCTCGATGGAGCCGCTTCGCGCCATTCGCCTTCTCGAAGGATCGGGATGAACTTGCGATTATTCCGGTAGGTCATGAGTTCGGATGTGACGATGTGGCCTTCGTAGCCTACCCCGCCCGCGCGGGAATCCGATTTGGCTCTGTAGGTGGGCGTGCAAACGATCAGGACGAAATCACTGTCCCGTATCGCTGTCTCCATGAATTGCGTCAGCCTATCTCCGGGCGTTAGCTTCCATTCGTCAAGAGTCAAATCGATGCCGTCGCTACGCAGCCGAGTTCCTAAACGCTTCACCCACTCCTTGTGGTTGGCGCTGTCCCAGGAGTACGAGATGAAGGCGGTCGGGATCGCTTTTAGAAGGTCAGCCATGGCATTCAATGCGTCGCCTCAACGCTTAGTATAGCCCCGCGTCTCCGTCCTGCCTACAGGCCGGCTCCGCCATGCGCCGGTCACCCAGCACGAGGTCGTCCCCTCTACAACAGTCCGGAATGCAACAACTTAGAGAGTCTAAGGCAGTGCTGAAGGCGAGTCAATCCAAGCCTCCAAGGCAGGAGCTCGGCGGCTCCTCCTGCAGATCAGGAGATTCCTGCCTATCCGAAAATCCCGACCCGGGTATCTCTCTAAAGCATAGACGCTTTACAACCAAGGCCGGCATGCGTTCGGGCCGATAGCATGTTCGCGGTAGGAGGGAAGGCTTCTGGGCTCGACATGCCATGTAGGCAGCCGCGCTGATCCATCACAGCAGGGCCAATGGGCCGGCCTGAACCCCCCTCCCCTGCCCTCCCCCGCTGCGCGGGAGAGGGAGCCCCTCCCAGCGACCCCCGGGCACCCAAGCCCTCACGCCAGCGGCACAGCGTCGAAATCGAAGGGCAGGCCGGGATCGTCTTCGCTAGCGGAGAACCACCAGCGGGACCGCGGCCGCGGGGTGCCTCCAGTGCACGTTGAGAATACCGCCAAGGTCGCTCAGCACCTCCTGGCCGATCGTGCGGTGTCCGGTTGCTTCCAGCCAGGAGCCGTTCCCAGACGGTCCGCATCTGGTCGTGCGCGACCGCGGAAAGGGAGGCATCGGTCAGTGCCTTCCGGCAGACGCGCGTGACCTTCTCGATCTCCCCCAGCTTTCATTTGGCGGTCATAGAGATCCCTTCGAGTCCGGCAAAGTCGCCGCGAGCGCGCCCGAGGTGTCGTCGAGCCCGCCAGATTGGATTTCAGCGGAGTTGAGGAGACATCGAGTGGACCCGAGATGACATCGAGTGGACCCGAGGAGACTTCGAGTGCACCCGAGATCACTTCGAGTGGACCCGTGGAGACTTCAAGTGCACCCGAGATGACTTCGAGTGCACCCGAGATGACTTCGAGTGGACCCGCGGAGACTTCGAGTGGACCCGCGGAGACTTCGAGTGCACCCGAGATGACTTCGAGCCGACCCGAGAAGACATCGAGCGGACCCGAGATGACTTCGAGCGCTCCAGATTGGAATTCTGCGCGCCCGTCTTGATTCTCAGTCCACTGAAATCCAATCGAATGGATTCGAAGTCAAATCCAGTGCGCTCGTTTTGATTTCGAGCCCGTCAAAGTGGAATTCAGCGGGCTCGATCTCTCTTCGGGTCCCTTGAATTGGAGCTCCAGCGCGCTCGATGTCATCTCGAGTCCGCTGAATTCCAATTTGACGGGCTCGATGTCTTCCACGGTGCGCTCGTCTTCATTCTTACGCACTCGGAGCGTGCTCGGGCGCGGGTCCTCGCGTCCTGGAGCGCGGCACTTGGCTGGGGATCAGGGAAGCATCGATTCGATGGCTTCCCGCACGGGGATGAACCGGCCTTCCGGCCAGAGCCAGTCGAGGCGGAGCCGGAAACCGGGGAGCGCGATCGATCTGACTACGCCGTCCGGCCCGGGCGTCACGGGCTGAAGCCGCAAGCCCTGCCGCTGGAGGATCTCCGTTCCCTGCGGACCCGTGGGATCGACGAGCCAGACTTCCCGGACGCCGGCGCGATCGTACGTGCGGAGCTTGGTACCCCGGTCGTAACCGGCGGTGGACCGGGACAGGATCTCGACCACCAGGTCGGGAGGTCCGAAGACTCCCTGCCGTTGGAAGAGGGAAAGGCGATCCCGGGAGACGAACAGGACATCCGGCTGGTAGACCTGGTCCTCGGCAAGCTTGACCGCCGACCTGGAGCCGCGCACCTCCCCGAGATCCAGACGCTCGGCATACTCGCCGATCAGGCGGAGGAGGAAGACGTAAAGACGCTCGTGAACGTCGAGAGGAGAGGGGAACAGGATCAGGACTCCGTCGATCAGCTCGGCTTTTCGGGCATCGTCCCGCGGCTTGTCCAAGGCACGCAGAGCCTCGGCGAAGTACTCCTCCGCCGTCATCGGTCCCACGATTTCCATCTCGTCGTCCCGGCTGTAGGCGTGCTGCAATTCGACTCCTTTGAGCGCTACACCCTGCTTGCTTCGAGATGATCTTACCCCGGAAAGGGAGACGCCGCAAGAAGGGGAAAAGAAGCCCGGCCCTACGGGAGGACCGGGCTGTTCATGGGGGTTCAACCGACCGTTTCGTCGGTCAAATCGTTGGTTACGGCTTCGGTCCTCTCCAGCGTGCGTCCCGGGACCTCCCGGCCGGTCAGCCAAGCGGTGTCCATCGGGTACACCAGCGGATCGAAGATGACGAAGTAGAAATGCCAGACAAGGATGGCGAGCGTCGCCAGCACCGCCTCGTAGAAGTGGATCACGGTCGAGACGTCGATCGCCCATTTCGGCAGCCACTGCAAGGTGAAGTTCTCGAACCAGAGCAGGAATCCGGTCAGCGCCATCACCGCCGTGCCCCACATCAGCGCCAGGTACTCGGCCTTCTCCACGTAGGAGAGCGACGGCGAGCGCGGCATCTCGACGCGCTTGCCGAAGTACCAGGCCAGCCGCTCGCGCAGCTCGCGCACGTCGTGGAGGTTCGGCCACATCCGGCGCAGGCAGGCGCGGGCGTCGCGCGACAGCGCCAGGTGGAGGAAGTGGCCCAGGAACGCGGCCACCATCACGAGCGCCGCGCCGCGGTGGATCCAGCCGCGCAGGGCGAACTGCTCCTCCCAGGCGAGCAGCGGGCGCGCCCACCAGCGCTCCGGGAACTTGAGCGCGAAGCCGGTGTAGGCGAGCACGATGAAGCTCGCCATGGTCAGAGCGTGGGCGATGCGGAACCCGAGCCGCATCCGCGGCCGGCGCTCGGCCACGGGCACGATCGCCCGCGGAATGGGCGACAGCACCTTGCGCCGCATGTCGAGCACGTTGTGCAGCACCATGCCGCCGATGGTCAGCCAGATGAGCCAGAGATAGATCAGGCGCACCCAGTAGACCCCCGCCTGCTGCTTCTGCACCGGGTTGATGTGCACCGGTCCGAGCGCGAAGCGCGTGCCCGCGCCGGGATGGCAGTTGCCGCAGGTCTTCGACAGGTTCGCCTTGTTGACCAGCGACCGCGGATCGGCCGACGGCAGGATGTTGTGCACGCCGTGGCAGGAGGCGCAGTTGGCCACCGTCTGGTTGCCGGAGCGTCCGGCCAGGCCGTGGAAGCTGTCCTCGAACGAGGAGACCACGCCCGACTTCATGCCGAACTTGTCCGAGACCCGCAGGTCGCCGTGGCAGCGCTCGCAGGTCATCCTGGGCACGTTCGAGGCGAACACCGGCGAGTCGGGATCGCTGGGTCCCAGGATGCGGTGCTCGCCGTGGCAGTCGGTGCAGACCGGGGCCTCGCGCACGCCGCGCGTCGCCGCCTGGCCATGGACGCTCGCGGCGAACGCCTTGGCGATGTCGCCATGGCACTGCGAGCAGGTCTCCGGCACCTTCTGGTGGTTCACCATCGAGGCCGGATCGTTCGCCGGCAGGATGCCGTGGCTGCCGTGGCAGCTCGCGCAGGTCGCCGCGGCCTTGCCCTCGCGGATGGCGCGGGCGTGCACGCTGGCGTTGTAGGCCGCGAGCGGCTGGATCAGGTGCACGCCGGTGCGCTTCGCGATCTCCGGCGAGGCGTGGCATTGCGCGCAGGTGCGGGCCACGTGGCCCGGGTTGACCAGCGAATTCGGATCGTCGCGGCCCATCAGCTTGTGGACCGGGCCGTGGCAGGTCTGGCAGGCCGGCTTGCCCGAGATCTCGGTGAAGACCGGCCGGCCGTGGATGGACTTGCTCAACGTGTCCACGGCGTCGGAGTGGCAGGCGGCGCAGTCCACCGCGGCAATTCCTTCGGGATGCGGCAGCTCCCCGGCGCTGGTGTGGCAGTCGGTGCAGCCGAAGCCGCCATGCATCGTGGCCTCGAATTCGGCGGGCTTGATGGTGTCGTGGCAGTCGGCACAGGCGACGGTTTCCGCCTCCTGAGCGACCGCTTCGGCCTCCTGGGCGAACGCCGAGGAGGACAGGACGAGGAACGCCAGGACCGGCAAGGCTCCTCGGATGAAGGCTCTCATGATGCCCCTTTGATCCCATTCCCCCTCTCCTCACCGGCCTGCGGCCGGGCTACCCCCGTCACGGGGGAGAGGGGGCAGGATCTCATTGCTGCAAGCTGCTCAGGATCTCCGGGTTCTCCTCCTGCATGGCCAGGAGACCGTGGCAGTTCGAGCAGTCCTGCGTGATGGCCCTGCCGCCTTCCGCCTGGTGCTGATCGTCGTGGCAGCGGAAGCAGCCGGGGGCACGCTCGTGACCGATGTGGTTCGGATAGGTCCCCCAGCCGATGTTCATCGACGGGAAGACGTTGGCGCTGTAGATGTCTCCCAGGACCGCGGCCGTCGCCGCGATCGCCTTCGTCCTGGGGCCCGCGACCTGCGGGTAGTCCTTGGCGTAGAACGCCCGCAGCCCGCCGGCGAAAGCCTTCTCCGCCGCTTCGTGGGACGGGTACTTGCCCTGCAGGAGGCGGACGGCCTCGCGGCGCACGAACGGCAGGTCGGCCGGGATGCGGCCGGCGAGCAGGGCCGCGTCGACCTCCTGGTCCGGAGCGCGGAACGTGTGGCTCGGCCGGTTGTGGCAGTCCACGCAGTCCATCACCCGCCAGACCGCGCCGGCCGGCGCCTTCTCGGGACCCGCGAACCGGGTCACCTTGCCGTCCGGGGCCTTCATCTCGACGTCGTAGATCTTCTGTCTCGATTCATCCGACAGGTAGCGGATCCGGACGCCGGGGTCCACGTGCCAGTGGATGCCGTGCGAGGCCGCGCCGCGCCGGCCGCCGACCTTCATCAGGAGGACGGTCTGCACGTGCGTGTTGGCCTCGTCCTCGGAGTAGCCGTCGATCACCTTCAGGCGGTCGCCGACGAACTTGGTGGGCCAATGGCACTGCTCGCAGGTCTCGCGCGCCGGGCGCAGGTTGTGCACCGGCGACGGGATCGGCCGCGGATAGAGGTTCAAATTGACCGACACCACCTGCCAGGCGCCCGAGAGCTTGGACTTGACGAACCAGTCCGCGCCGGGGCCGATGTGGCAGTCCACGCACGCGACCTTGGCGTGCGGCGAGCGCTGGTAGGCCGCGAACTCGGGCTGCATCACGCTGTGGCAGGCCTGGCCGCAGAACTCGGTCGACTCCATGGTCTCGACGCCCTCGTAGGTGGCGGCGGCGAGGATGACCACGTTGAGCGCGGTGAGCGCAGTGAAGATCAGCGCCCGGTTGCGCGTGCGGGAGTCGTTGAGGTCGACGACCGGGAACGTGTCACGCGCCACCGCTCCGCTCCGGGCCTCCCGGCGGCGCTGGTTCCAGATCCCGATCGGGATCAACAGCAGGCCGACGATGAAGACCCCGGGCAGGATGAGGAAGGCGAGGATGCCGACGTACGGCCCTCCCCGCAGCCCGAGGAGCTGCAGCGTGAACAGGGTGACGATCAGGATGGCCGACGCCGTGACGATCGCGGAGCCGATGAGGCTGAGCGGGTTGCGCGTCAGGGCCACGAAGAAGCTTTTCACGCTCGATCCTCCTTCAGGGCAGAGGGGCTCCCGGCCGCACCACCGCGTGTGGCCGGCGGAGAGCCCCGGAGGTCCGGATGGCTACTTCTTCACCTGCTTCTGCAGCCAGGCGATCAGGGCGCCGAGCTCTTCGTCGCTGCCCGTGAACTGCTTCGCGTGCTTCTTGCCGTTCAGGTCGGACGTCTTGCGCAGGTAGCCGTTGAGGAGCTTGGCGTCCCTCTTGGCTTCGCCCACGAGATCGGGGCCCTTCATCTTGTCGGACTTGGTGGTGGCCTCGATGGCGGCCGTCGATACCGTATGGCAGAGGTTGCACTTCTGGGCCATGAAGATCTGCTTGCCGTCCAGCACCTTCGCGCTCTGGGCTGCTCCGGGGCCGGAGTAGAGGACGGCGAGCAGGACGACCGTCAGCACGATCGAGAGAGTGAATCCGATGGTTCTCATTTGGAGCTCCTTTCCTCGGGATGTCTTCCCGAGGCGAATGAGAGCATGGGGGCTGGGGACTGGCTACATCCCTTGGGGTGGTTTTCCGCCTGAGCCCTCCGCCTACCTACCTACCCGAAAGGGTGGGTTTCCTGCCTACCCAACGACTTCATCATAACTGTCTTTCAGGTGGTGGCACAGGGAATGCCGCCGGGGTCAAATGCTCTCAGCTTTCCAAGGTTTGACTGGATCGCTCACAGAGACTGATCCAAGGAACCGGGAGGAGATCCAAAATGAAACCGCATCGCCTTCTGCTTCCGACGCTGATTTGCGCCGTGGCGCTCCTCGCCCTCGCGGGACCGGGGCTCGCCGCACCTCAGCCGCCGGAAAGCGCGACTCCACCGGCCTCCCAGGGCTACGCCGGCAGCGACGTCTGCATGGCCTGCCATACCGAGGTCGGGGACCATCTCGCCAACACTCCCCACGGCTCGAAGGCGTTCGCGCGCCTGTCGGCCCAGGGCTGCGAAAGCTGCCACGGACCGGCCGCGGCCCATACGGAGAACCCCGACGACCCGGCCCTCCGGCCTGCCATGGACAAGCTGAGCCCCGCCCAGCTCTCCAAGGTCTGCCAGAGCTGCCACAGCGGCCGGGAACAGATGTTCTGGCACGGCAGCGTCCACGCCAAGCGCGGCGTCTCCTGTGCCTCCTGCCACAGCATCCACTCGTTCAAGTCGGACAAGGCCCAGCTCAAGACCGCCAACACCGTCGAGGCCTGCCTGAGCTGCCACAAGGACGTGCGGGCCGAGATGTGGAAGAGCTCGCACCATCCGATCCGCGAGGGCAAGATCACCTGCGCCGACTGCCACAACCCGCACGGCAGCACCACGGCCAAGATGATCCGCGCGGCATCGGTCAACGACCAGTGCTACTCCTGCCACGCCGACAAGCGCGGCCCGTTCCTCTGGGAGCACGCCCCGGTGCGCGAGAACTGCATGAACTGCCACGTGCCGCACGGCTCCAACCACATCAAGCTGCAGAAGACGTCGGTGCCCTACATCTGCCAGCAGTGCCACTCCAACACGCGGCACCCCGGCACGCTGTATGACGGCTCCACCCTCGCGGATCAGTCGCGCGCCAGCAACCGGGAGTTCAACCGCTCCTGCACCGACTGCCACGCCGCGGTCCACGGCTCCAACCATCCGTCCAGCCCGTACCTGGGGCACTGAGGCACGAGGAGAATGCCATGAGCAAGATCCGCAACCAGTGGCTCGCCCTCGCCGCCCTCGTCGCCCTCGTCGCCGGTACCTTCCTGCTGGCGGCACCTCTCGCCGCCCAGGAGGAAACGGCCCCCGACGCGACGCCGGCCGAGCCGAGCGAAGAACAGGTCCAGGCCGAGCCGAGCCCGGACCAGGCCTTCAGCTTCACCATCGATCCCATCGCCTTCGGCGTGATGGATATGAACGTCGATTCCGAGTCCTCGAAGTGGCAGGAGTACCGGGACCTGAGCTCCGGCTTCATGATCCCGATCCTCAACATCGAAGGCCGCGGCGCCGACGACCGGTTCCTCGACTTCCGCGCCGAGAACGTCCGTTACGACGACGCCCGCTACACCTTCGGCTACGGCGTGCTGGACCACTACAGCCTGACCGTCGACTACAACAAGATCCCGCACCGCTTCGGCAACGACGCCAGGCTGCTCTGGACCCAGACCAGCCCGGGCGTCTACGAGATCGCCGATCCCGTCCAGGCCGCCATCCAGGCCGCCCTGGAGAAGCAGTTCGCGGCCAACCGCGCGCTGATCACCTTCCCCTTCCTCAACAACCTGATCTCCCCCTACCTGGCCACGGCGCAGGAGGTGGACCTCGCCCTGATCCGCAACCGCACGCAGGCCACCCTGGTCTATGGCGGGCTGCAGGGCTTCTCCTGGGGGCTCGACTACAAGCACGAGAACAGGAACGGCAATCGTCCCTACGGCGCCAGCTTCGGCTTCAGCAACGCCACCGAGCTGCCCGAGGTGATCGACTACTCCATCGACGACGCCGAGCTGGCGGGCGAGTGGAACACCGAGCGGGCCGGCGTCCGCTTCGGCTACCGCCACTCGACCTTCAAGAACGACGTCAGCACGATGTACTGGGACAACCCGTTCCGGCTGACCGGCGCGACCGATGCCAGCGCCTACCAGTCGCCGGGCTCCGGCTCGATCGGCGGCTCCGGCGTCGGCTTCGCCGACCTCTGGGCCGACAACGAGGCGAGCCTGCTGTTCGTCAACGGCCGGGCGGACCTGGGCAGCTGGTTCGTCCAGGGCAACGTGTCATACAACACCATGACCCAGGACGATCCGCTCCTGCCCTACACGCTCAACTCCTCGATCAAGGGCATCGGCTTCAGCCACGAGGTCTTCGACGCCACCGACCCGAACAAGCTGCCGACCCGCAACGCCGACAACGAGGTCAACGTGATGAACGTGGCCGCGAAGGCCGGCACGACGTTCGGCGACAAGATCGACCTGACCTTCAACTTCCGCCTCTACGACTACGACAACCAGTCGCGGCGCATCGAGTTCCCGGGCTACGTCCGCTACCACGCCGTGTGGGAGGAGATCGCGCGCATCACGGTGCCCTACTCCTACACCAAGCAGGACCTGGGCGCCGAGCTCGGCTGGGACGTCGCCCGCTCGACCCGGGTCGCGCTCTCCTACAACCTGCAGAGCTGGGACCGCGAGTTCCGCGAGATCGACTCCTCGGACGAGGACGTCCTGCGCCTGACCTTCGACACGAAGCCCACCGCCACCTTCGGCGTGCGGGCGAGCTACGAGATGGGCGACCGGACGATCGACGAGTACCTCGTCGAGGCCCAGGAGTATTCGTTCGTCGAGCCCGAGGGGGTCAACAACATGCCCGGGCTGCGCAAGTTCGACGAAGCGGCCCGCGAGTACGATCAGTTCAACGTGCAGGCGAGCTGGCTGCCGACCGACGCCTGGAACTTCTTCCTCGGCGTGACCGGCCGTGACGAGAGCTACGACAAGAGCGAGTTCGGCCTGCTCGACGACGAGGTCCTGCAGTACAACGCGGAGATCGGCTACGCGCCGGGCGAGCACCTGAGCTTCTACCTCTTCGGCCACCGGGCCGACCGCGACAGCTTCCAGGCTGCGCGCCAGTCCGGCGCCACACCTTCCACCAACCCGCTCGACACCTGGACCGCGGCCATCGACGAAGTGACCGACACCTGGGGCCTCGGCCTCACCAGCAAGGTCGCGAAATGGACCGTGGACCTCTCGGGTCAGTACTCCAAGTCCGACGGCGCGGTCGACTTCACCGCCTTCCCGGGCGGCCAGACCCTGGGCACGCCGCCAAGGGCGGTGGTGGACATCCCCAACTACGAGGACATCGAGCTGCTGGCCCTCCTCGCGCGCTTCGACTACAAGATCACGCCGAACGCGACGGCCGGCTTCGGCTACCGCTGGGAGGACTACACGATCGACAGCTTCCTCACCCAGGGGCTGCGCAACTACCTGCCGGGCATCCTCCTGCTCAACGCCGACTACGGGGACTACACCGGCAGCGTCTTCATGCTGGATCTGAGCCTCGCGTTCTGACGTTCCTCCAAGGGGCGCCTTCCCGCCCTGTTGCACCAAGAAGCCGCCCTTCGGGGCGGCTCTTTTTTTGGCCGTTGTAGACTTGCAGCCGATGAGACCGTTCCAGAACCTGCTCGGCCTGCTGGCCGGCGCGATGCTGGTGCTGAGCAGCGCGGCCCACTCGCTGCTCGGCTGGAAGCAGATGCAGGACTCTCTCGCGGCCGTAAACGCTCCGCCCGACCTCGTGTCCGGCCTGCGGATCGGCTGGCTCTTCGGCGGCGTCGCCATCCTCACCTTCGGCTGCGTGGCGCTCGCGGTGTTCGGCAAGGCCTTCCGCGGCGGTGCCGTCTCGCGCCTCCCCACGCTCCTCATCGCGGTCGCCTACCTCGCCTTCGGCGTCTGGGCCCTGCTCGCGAGCGACGACCCGTTCTTCTACATCTTCATCGTCCCGGGTGCGATGCTCGCGATCGCTTCGCTGAAGATCCCGAGCCGATAGCCTCTCGGAGGCCGGGAGATGAGCTTGCCTCTGCTGATCATCGGTGCCGGGCCTTACGGGCTTGCCATGGCGGCGCTCGCCCGGCACCACGGCATGGACGTCGCGATCCTCGGTAAGCCCTTCGAGCTCTGGCGCAGGCACATGCCGCCAGGCATGCTCCTGCGATCCGACCGGAGGTGGCAGATCGATCCGCTCGAAGTCCATACCCTCGAGCGCTACCTCCGGGAGCAGGACCCGGACTGCGCGGAGCCGCTCTCGCGAGATGGGTTCCTTGGCTACCTGGAATGGTTTGTCCAGGAGAAGGGAATCTCGATCGTTCCGGAGCTCGTCCGCAGCTTGCGGCGAGAAGGCAACGGCTTCGCCGCGACGCTCGGCAACGGCCTCACGATGAACGCGAATCTCGTCCTCGCCGCTTCGGGTATCGCGTCCTTCGCGCACCGGCCGCCCGAGCTGGTGGACATGTTTCCACCGGACCGAGTCTCGCACACGTATGAAGACGTCGACTTCCGCAGATTGCGGGGCCGTCGCTGCCTCATCGTGGGCGGCCGCCAGAGCGCCTTCGAGTGGGCCGCGCTGATCGCCGAGGCAGGAGCCAGGGCCGTTCATGTAGCCTACCGCCATCCGACACCCGAGCTCACGAGATCGGACTGGTCATGGGTGAAGCCGTACGTCGATCTCACGGTCTCCAACCCCCGGTGGTTCCGCGACCTCGACAAGGATCTAAGGATAAAGCTGGAATCGCGCTTCTGGCGCGAGGGACGGCTGAAGCTCGAGCCGTGGCTTGCCGGGAGGATTCGGAGACCCGAGATCCACCTGCACCCGGAAGCCCGGATCCAGGGGTGCCGGCCCCTCGAAGACGGCACACTGCGGATCGCTCTCGGCAGCGGCGAGCCCCTGGCCGTCGAGCACATCATCCTGGCAACAGGATATAAAATGGATCTGCGAAAGATGGGATACCTCGAGGATCTCGGAGGGATCGAGACGGAGAATGGCTATCCACGGCTCGACGAGCACTTTCAGAGCAGCGTGCCGGGCCTCTTCTTCGCGGGATTTCCGACGACGGCGGCGTTCGGTCCGTTTTTCGGCTTCCTCGTCGGTGCGCCTGTCACCGCGAAAGTCATCGCCAGGCATCTGCTGACCTAGGAGATCGATTCGTGTCCACCCCGAGCGCGCAAGACCAGGAGCTGGAAAACGTGTTCCGTATCATGGGGCTGTACATCGACAATGCGAAGACCTACGCGCAGCTCAGCGGCGGAGCCCTGCTCCTGACGGTCGCGTTCGCGCGCGAAGTGCTCGGAGTGCAGGAAGGCGAGCCCATGCCCCTGGACTGGAGCCTCGTGGCGACGTGGATCTCCTTTCTCGTCTCCACGATCGCCGCCGCAACCTACCAGTATTTCGCAGTTCGCTTCCTCGAGGGCAGGTCCGGCGCTCCGGTCCACCACAAGCTCGACTGGCCCCGATTCCTGCGCGACAATCCCTATCTCGTCTACGCCCTGATGATGTTTTCCTTTTATCTCGGCGCCGTGTTCTTTACGGTCTCCGCCGTCCGCAGTGCGTCGGGCACATGAAGCAAGAGACCTTCTGGACACGCTGCTCGGTCGACGAGATCCCCGGCCGATGGCAGCCGCTCTTCTGGCTTTACTCCTACTCGGTCGCCGCCGGCTTTTTCCTTTACTATGCCATCGTCAGCGCCACGAGCCGCGTGCGGATCCACGGCCAGGAGCACCTCGACCGCGGCAGAGGCTATCTGTTCACCTGCTGGCACGATCGATTTCCCATCTATCTCGCGACCCGGCCGAGGCACGACGGCCAGGTCTGGATGATCTTTGCCGCATGGTACATGAAGCCGATGCACATCCTGGCGTGCTGGTCCGGAGTCACGGAGCTCGTTTACGGTGCGACGCACCACAGCGGAGTCGAGGCGGCGAAGATACTTGTCGGGAAGCTCGCGCCGGGACGCTCCACCGTTTTTCTACCCGACGGACCCTTCTCGCGGCCTCGGCAGGTGCGCAAGGGCTTGCTGCACATGGCCCGCGACAGCGGCCTCGCCATCGTTCCCATGAAGCTACAGGCCTCTCGCGAATTGCGCTTGCGGACCTGGGATAGGAAAGCCGTTCCGTTGCCTTTCTGCCGCATCGAGCTTCGGTACGGGCCACCGATCCAGGTCACGGCGGTGAATACGGAAGCCCTGGCGGCGCTCGAAGCTGCCTTGGCGTAGAAACCGAGAACGCGTCCCCGGGGATGTGCTAGCTTTCTCCCGCCATGGTTTCGTCCCCTCCTCCCGCCGTCCGCTGCCGCGGTCTCGTCAAACGCTTCGACGACGTCGTGGCGGTCGCCGGGCTCGACCTGGAGATCGCACGCGGCGAGTGCTTCGGCCTGCTCGGACCCAACGGCGCGGGCAAGACCACGACCATCGAGATCCTGGAGGGGCTGACCGAGCCGGACGAAGGCGAGGTCGAGGTGCTGGGCACGAAGTGGCAGGGGGACGGCCGCGGGCTCCGCGAGAGGCTCGGGGTCTCGCTCCAGGAGACGCAGCTCAACGAGAAGCTCACGGTCGCGGAGACCGTCCGCCTGTTCCGCTCCTTCTACCGCGAGGGGCGCGATCCCGAGCAGGTGCTCGCCGCGCTCGCCCTGGACGAGAAGCGCAATGCCCGCGTCGGCAAGCTCTCCGGCGGCCAGAAGCAGCGCCTCGCCGTGGCCTGCGCGCTCGTGGGTGATCCCGAGCTGCTGTTCCTGGACGAGCCGACCACGGGCCTCGATCCGCAGAGCCGCCTGCAGCTCTGGCAGCAGGTCACCGCGTTCCGCGAGCACGGCGGCACGGTGCTGCTCACCACGCACTACATGGACGAGGCCGAGCGCCTCTGCGACCGCGTCGCGATCGTGGACCACGGCAAGGTCATCGCCCTCGGCACGCCGGCCGAGCTCATCCGCTCGCTGCACGCCGCCGACGTGATCGAGCTGCTCTCGGAGCCCACGCTCGCGGAAGAGGAGCTGCGGCGCCTGCCCGGCGTCTCGGACATTCACAAGCGCGGCCCCAACTGGGCGCTCGCCGTCCATTCGGTGACCGAGAGCGTGCCGCCGCTCCTCGCCGCGGTCGAGAAGGCCGGGGCGCGGCTCACCCACCTTTCGACCCATCGCGCCACGCTCGAAGACTTGTTCGTCTCCCTCACCGGCCGGGAGCTGCGCGATGCCTGAGAGTATTCGCGGGGGGCGCCTTGGGGCGCTGCGCGAGCTGACCGCCTCCAAGGTCAAGGAGTTCCTGCGCGAGCCCGAGGCGGTCTTCTGGGTGTTCCTGTTCCCGGTGCTGCTCGCCGTCGTGCTCGGCCTCGCCTTCCGCGAGAAGCCGCCGGACCGGATCCCGATCGGAGTGGTCTCGGGCCCGGATTCCGGGGCCACGGTCGCGGCGCTGGCGCGCTCGCCCGCGCTGCTGCCCAGGGCCTATGCCGAGGACGAGGGCCGCAATGCCCTGCGCACGGGCAGGATCTCGCTGCTCGTCGAGCCCGGCCCGCCGGTCGTCCTCCACCTGGACGAGACCCGTCCCGACTCGCGGATCGCGCGGCTCGCCGCGGACGATGCCCTGCAGCGCGCCGCCGGCCGGGCCGATCCGCTGCCGGTGCGCGACGAGAAGGTGACCGAGAAGGGCTCGCGCTACATCGACTTCCTGATTCCGGGCCTGCTCGGCATGAACCTGATGGGCACGGGCATCTGGAGCCTCGCGTTTTCGATCACCTCGGCGCGCAGCCGCCGGGTGCTCAAGCGCCTGATCGCCACGCCGATGCGGCGCAGCGACTATCTGCTCTCGCAGATCTTCGGACGGCTGATCTTCCTGGTGCCCGAGATCGCGCTGCTCGCCGGCTTCGGCTGGCTCGCCTTCGACGTGCCCATGCGCGGCTCGCTGCTCCTGTTCTTCGCCCTCTGCCTGCTCGGGACGATGTCGTTCTGCGGCCTGGGTCTCCTGATCGCCTCGCGGGTGCGCACCGTCGAAGGGGTGAGCGGGCTCGCCAACCTCGTGATGATGCCGATGTGGCTGCTCTCCGGGGTCTTCTTCTCCACCGAGCGCTTCCCGGACGTGGCCCAGCCCCTGATCCGCGCCCTCCCCCTGACCGCGCTCAACGAGGCCCTCCGCGGCATCATGAACGAAGGCCGGGGCCTCGCAGGCATCGCGCCGCAGATGGCCATCATCACCGCCTGGGGCCTCGTCAGCTATGCGGTGGCACTGAAGATCTTCCGCTGGAAGTAAGGCAAGGCCATGTAACATCTCCCCCGGCGCCATCGCCAGCGTGAGAGGAGATACGCATGCGCGGACCTTTCCAGTTGCGAGCCCTCGGCGCCGGCCTGTCGCTCTTCTTCCTCGCCGCTCCCTCCGCGGCCTGCCCCGCGCCCTCCCCCACCTTCCCGCCGATCCTCGACCGGTGGAACACGGACTGCGACGCCTTCGGCAAGGCGCTCGCCCCGGCGCGGCGCCATCTCGAGAGCGGCGGGATCGTCCAGGATTTCGAGAACGGACAGATCGCGGTTCATCCGCGATGGGCCGGTTATCCGGGCGCGCCGATGCCGGCGTTCGTGCTCAGCGCCCGCGTCGAGGGCAACCGCATCCACGTCGCCTGGGCGGACACCGATCCCTTCGAGTACGACTTCTTCCACGTCCGCTGGGACGTCGACGATCACGACGAGCATCTCAAGAAGCAGCATGAGCCCCAGGGCGGCATCACGATCCTGGGCGTCAACGTCGGCGGCGAGGATCCGCAGCAGATCGAGGAGGAGGGCCACGGGAACAGCGGCCGGGCGGCCTTCGACGCCACGCACACCGGCACCTACGTCATCAGCGTCGAGGGCTGCGATGATGTCGGGCTCCTGGGCCTGGGCAGCGAATGCAACCAGGGCTGGTCCTTTCCCGTCGAGGTGGACTACCTCGTCGTGACCCTGCCGCCCACGCTGCCGCTGCCGGTCACGCCGCCCGCCCTGGCGTCGCCGCCGTTCGATCTCCCGGACGGTCCCATCCTCCTGCCTGCCCAGAGGGAGCGGATCTTCGAGGAGGCCTGCGCCCACCCCGAGGACATGATCGACACGGACGGCGACCACAAGGGCGAGCTCAAGACGACCGTCGCCCTGGCGGTCCTCCAGGCCGTCGTCGATCCGGCCATCGATTGCGGCGGCCTGACGTCGGCGCAGCTCCGCGCCCTCGTGAACGAAAAGATCCAGAAAAGCACGGTCGTCTCCGTGCCGGGCACCGACATCTCCGCGACCGTCCGGACCGTCGCGACCGCCGCGGGCGCGGCAGCCGGCTTCGGGCTGGCGGCGTGGATGGCCGGCTTTCTGGTCGTGGGAAACCCGAACCTCCTGAAGGCGCTCGTCACCGCGCTCGGCGCCGGTCTCGGATGGCTCGTGGGCGGCACCGTCGATCCCGGCGACTACGACATGCGCCTCGTCGGGCTGATCCATATCGTCTACCGCTTCGACAACCTGCTCGACCCTCCCACCCGGGAGCACATCGTCAACGATCTCCTGACCGTGCGCGGCGGCGAGAGCGAGCGCCGCGAGCACGTCTGGATCGGCCCGGTGCCGACGTTCATCCCGGAGTCCGAGAACCACATCCTGATGACCGAGTCGTCGCGCTATCTCACCAACGAGCTCCTGGCGCTGGCCTCCAAGAAGGCGCTCCAGCCCGTGCCCGCGAAGCTCGACAACGACAAGAACGGGATGACCGACTGGCTGCTGCGCCACCTGCAGAGCTTCGTGCGCAACGATTTCTACGAGTACAACTCGCGGCCGTACACGCACGAGTCGATGAGCGCGCTCTCGAACCTCTATGAATTCGCCGGTCCGCCGGCGGCCTGCTGGCAATCGAATCCGCCCGATCCGATCCAGCCGTCCACGCCGCGCCCCTGCGACGTGCGCCGGGGCGCGCGCATCGTCATGGACTACGAAGCCGCGCGTTTCGCGCTCGCCAGCCTCGGCCTGCGCCGCGCCTCGCCCTACCGCCGCCAGCCGCCGTATCGCACCTACCCCCGCCTGCTGGGCCGCCAGGCCGACAGCATGACCTGGCGCTACCTGGCGCTCGGCGGCGGCGGCGAGGTGTTCTGGAAGCAGCGCTACGGACGCCTGCCGCCGGTCTCCGACGCCCTGGTGGCGCCGCTGCTCGGCGAGTACCGGGTCCCGCAGCTGATCGCCCATCTCATGACCGACGAGGATTACACCTGGTTCCAGCGGTCGTATTTCGAACGCGACGGGTTCCGGGGCGTCGAGCTCAGCTACCGCCACCCCCGGTTCCTGATCTCGGCGGGCGGCCTGCATGACCAGGGAAGGCTCGCCTTCCTCGACCTGGGAGACACCGAGGACGCCTGGGCTCTGCCCACCACGCTGATGCCGCGCAAGGAGGGGCTGAGCTATCGCGACTTCGTCCGCATCGCCGGCGGCGAGGACGAGCAGCAGCGCGCCAACACCTGCGTCGCGCCCGGCTTCGCCTGCGGCTTGAACCCGCAGATCCCGGACGGCATCCCGGAGACCTGCGGGCGCCAGCAGGGCAACTGGACGTTCCTCGATTTCAAATCACCCGGCTGTCCCGATCACGGCTACTACGTGGCGGTCTATCGCGAGGCCTGCGACAGCCACGACTGCGAGGAGGCGGCCGGGGACGGCGGCACCTTCGGCTTCTTCGAGGCGACGCCGTACCTCCATGCCTTCGAATCGTTCGTCACGGACGTGCTCGCCGCGAACCAGGGCCTGGACTTCGCCTCCGACAAGATCAACGTGTACAAGGGCGCGGGCGGGCTCGTCTACGAGTTCCAGCCGCTGACCTCCGATCCCCTGGAGTGGGGCATCGTCTCCCTGGCCGCGGCAACCGGCAAGACCGTTTTCGAGCGCGACATGACGAAATGGCCGCTGGCGCAGGGCGAGGTGATGAGATCGGACGATCACAGAGGATGCATCCTCGTCGACAACCTGAAGCTGGGCCAGCGCCTCGTGCTCGATTTCACCGATGCCCATCATCCGAAGCGCACGCGCCGCTTCCTGGCCGCGGCAGGCCAGGAGTGCGGCTGCCCGCTGCCGGATTTCTGTCTGCCACCGCGGTACGATTGAGGGGCCCTTCTTGACTTTTCCTCGGGAAGTGGTAGGAAGCCCGGCCAGCAAGCAACGGCTTTCTTGACAAGGAGGTGGGGGAATGAAAACGATCCGCTTCTACGCCGGCGCGCTGACATTCGTGTTTCTCCTCCTGGCGCTCGCCCTTCCGGCCGCCGCAGACCCCGAGTGCTACTACTATTCGGGGGACATCGAGTATTGCACCGTGGTGAAGATCAAGGACGGCGTCTGCGTGCACAACACCTGGGCGCAGGCCCATTTCGGCAAGACCGGCTCGCAGTGCCAGGACTGCTGGGATTCGGTGGACAACGACCAGGACGTCCTGGTCGATCATACCGAGACGCCGGCGGCGGGTTGCGTGCCCTCCAACAACTGTCAGTTCGGGGCCGTCTACGGGATCTGTCGATCGTTCTAGAAGCCGCCGCGGCTGGAGCGAACCTCGCGACAGCCGCGCCGGTCAGAATCCCCAGGTCCTCCTCGCCGACGACCGGTGATGCCTGTCCGAGCCTCGGGTGGCGTTCCCGGACGACCGGGCAACGATTCCGGACGGTCGGGATGCCTTTCCCTAATAGGTGCCTGCCGAGTTTAGAAGGCAAGGCACCAAATATCACCTCTGGCCTCGCCTTGTCCGCGTCGCGACGGCTTCCCATCCGCTTCTCTCGGTGGATCTACCCATGGAAGCGGCCCTGATGAGGCCTTTCGCCGTCCTGCTCGACGCTCTTCTTTGAGATCTGGACGCACCTCTCCCTTCCTGGAGTCGTCGAGCTCCGAAAATTGCTTGATGAGGGTCGCCGATCACCGCCTGCAGCGGTGACGTTGCTCACGCACGCACGAAAGGCAGGCCCGGCGGAAAGCAGCCGTTAGGAAACCTCGCCGTGCGGTCTCCCGCCCTGAGCTTCTCCGCCGCTTCCCGGAAGGCCGCAAGGAAGAGACCATAGGCATTCCTCAGGGCCTCGCGAGCCGCCTTGGTCGCCGCGTGAAAGCGCGGTGCCAGCGACTTCTTCGACTTGTTCGGACAGGTGTGCGGATGCGGGCGCAGGATGGCCGCCGCGCCCAGCGGCTCACGCCCCGTACGCTTGCGCTCCGCCGCGGCGTCGGCCTCGATCTCCTGGACCAGTCCCGCGATCAGCTCCCGATACATCTCCGGGCTGAGGTGACGCCAGCAGGGGAGCTGGGAGATCTCGACGGTCTCTTCCGTTGCATGGCGCCGGGGCTCGAAGTCCTCTCCCCGCAGCTTGGCCCGGTGCTCCGCGGTCCGGTCGAACCAGGTGCCCCTTACGGGCTTGCCGCTGAGCACGTTCTTGACCAGACTGATGCCCGGCCAGTCCTCGACCCGGGCCACCAATCCCTCCTTGACTCCATTGCTCAAGATGTAGCGCAGGCGGTCGACCTGCGCCGCGGGCTCGTCGCTGATCACGATCGCCGCGTAGCGGCGAGACCAGATCTTGTCTTTCCAGTTCCTCAAACGGCCGACCTCGCGGGCCACGTTGGTCTGGAAGTAGCCCATGAAGTCGGCCATGCACTCGGCGTCGGGAACCCAGGCCAGGAGATGGTAGTGGTCTGAGGCGACAAAGAACGCCGAGATCTCGACCGGGTGGAGCCGCTGGGCGCGGCCGAGGACGCCCAGCACGATCTCGTTCAGAGCTGGATCGGGCCGGAGAAGATACCGGCTGTGGATGGTGCGGCAGGTGATGTCGACGAGTGCGCCTTCTTCGGGGATGAAGCGGAGTGGTCTTGACATAGTACCCGTGTAGAGACGGAAAACGGGTCCGAAATGTCATTCCTGGGAATGCTTCAAGAAGGGCCGCGACGCTTGGCTGGCACCTGCTAGGCAGCACCTGCTCGGCACCTGCTCGGGACAGAGGCCAGGTGTAGAATCGGGTGGAACCTATTTGGAGCCGCGTGCAGGTCCGCGCCGTGAGCGTAGGCCGCCGGAGCGGTTCCGGAGGATGTCCAGATGCCCCACGGCAAGATCTGTTATCTCGAAATCCCAGCCAACCGCGCCGAGGATTCCGCGCGCTTCTATTCGGATATCTTCGGATGGAAGGTGCGAGAACGCGGGGACGGAAACCTGGCCTTCGATGACGCGGGGGGTGTGAGCGGGACGTGGGTCAAGGAGAGCGATCGGACGCCTGATGAGCGGACTCGGACCTACATCATGGTCGACAACATCACAGAATCGCTGAAACGGATTGAGCAGGCCGGCGGCAAAGTCGTCACACCGCGCACGGATATTGGACAGAGCATGGGGGCGTTTGCAGCCTTTACCGATCCGGTCGGCAACGAGTTCGGGCTATACGAGGAGCCGAAGCGGTAGGTACGGCAGCATTTCTCCGGCGGCGGGATGCCTCCGGGATCCGGCTCCCAGGGCGGAGACCGTTTGATTCACCGGGTAGCTGCCGGCGACGCCTCCCGTATCCCTACCCCATGATCATCAATACCTGCGCCAGTAACCGAGGAAGACGACGTAGTCCGCGAACGCGGCATCGCCGTGACGGCCGGGGACGGCGCGGTCGGGGACGCTCCGCGTGCGGTTGCGGTAGAGGGCGACCGGCACGCCCAGCGAGAGCGTGTTGGGCCCCCACGAGTAGCTCACGCCCGGATCGGCCGAGATGGCGTACCCCGGGCGCCGGAAGCCCTTGCTCCCGCCGACCAGGTCCTCCACCGGAACGCCCTCGAGGCGGAGCCCCAGGCTGGCTCCCACTCCCTTCGGCCTCTTGAAGGCGTAGCTGGCCCCCACCCGCCCCACGTACTGGTCGGCGACGGACATGATCTCCTCGCCGCTGCCGCCGCGGCCCGTGGGCACGCCGTTGGTTTCCTTCGGATTGATCAGGTAGCTGGCCGAGCCGTAGAGGGAGAAGCTGCTGTTGGGGATGCGCTGGAAGCCCTGCACGTCCAAGATAAAGCCGTAGCCACCGTCGCCGGGCTGGATCGACTGGTCGACGATCGTGGTGTCGGTGACGAACTGGCCGTTCACCAGCCGTAGCCGCTGGTCTTTGGCGCCGTCTTCGCCGGTGGGGAACTTGACACCGAGGCCGAACGAGATGTTGTTGTTCGGATGAGTGAGCGGCTTCCAAAGCAGGTGCTGGGCCCTCAAGACAATGTCACCTATGCCATCGGACTCCACGCGGCTGCGGGCAATGACGACGCGGTTCGCGTCGCGGATGCCGCTCGACCGCGCGGCCCTGAAGTAGGGGATGCCGATCGAGTAGCTCCACTGCGGAGAGGCGTTGTAGCGGATCCCGAGGTCCATGATGTTGATGTGGTTGATGACCTCGCTGCCTTCCTCCTTGCGCTCGTGCTGTTCCTCGGGGCCCACGAAATGACGGTCGGAGCGCTGGTGCCGCCAACTCATCGACACCTGCCATTTGTTCGGTCCGGTGTAAGTGTCTTCTGCCACGCCGAGCACGGGCGCGTCCATGCGGGCGGCCACTCAGCCCTGGGCCCAGGCGTGGCGGGGGGCACCGAACAGGAGGCCTGCCAGGGACAGCCCGATCAAAACGCGAGGCGCGAGGAGCAGTGGGGAACGCATGGGATGTTTCTCCTTCAGACGGTGAGCGATCTGGACCAAGACCACGTTAATCTGCTTAAGTGACGCCCCTCCGGCAATAGCCGCAGTGTACCAAAAAAGTACTAGCTCGTCCCTGTCCAGAGCTTTCTCCCGCGGCAGATTGCCTGTCGGCGTGGCAGGAAGGCCATCTGGCCAGCTTTGAGCCTCCCGGCGGCTTCCCGTTTGAGGGGCCCTTCTTGACTTTTCCTGGAGAAGTGGGCAGGAAGCCCGGCCAGCAAGCAACGGCTTTCTCGACGCTCACGCTCCGATGATAAGCCCCGAATCCCGACGCTGACGATTCGGGAAAGCGTGTAATATCTCCCCGCCACGCACCGACCGAGGGAGGAGAGACACGCATGAGCGTCCTGTCGTTTCCCCGCATCTATTTCAATGGCTACATGCAGTGGAACGTCGACACCACGAACAACAACGACTACGTCCCGGTCTACGACGCCGCGGACGCCGCTCTCGACTGGGCGTACCTCGCGACCATGGAGCCGCCGATCACGCCGGCGAACTTCCAGTCGGCGTTCCGGCCCTGGGTGGTCAAGCCCACCGGCGACTCCTGCCCGCCGAGCCAGCTCCCTCCCCCGAACCAGGACAACTGCAACGACGACCCCACCTGCCACATGGCAAGCCGCTGGAACTACTTCGGCAACCAGGCCTGCTCGTTCGTCCAGTACAACAACTATGTGACCAGGACCACGGGCGGTGCGCTCGCCTACGGCCAGCCGGCCGCGGCCGACGATCCGATCCTCAACCAGCCGCTCAAGATCAACGGCCGGCTCGTGGACATCAACCCGATCTCCCCGTTCTGCAGCCAGATCTATTTCAGCAGCGTGACCGCGGGCAGCTCCACGACCTTCATCGGCGGTCCGCAGTACCAGCGGATGTACTCGCGCTCGTTCCTCGCGCCGCGCAACATCGCCTCGGACCTGATCATCGCGGGCGCCGTGGGCACGGTGTTCCAGACCGCGATCCCGACGGCCACGGTGACCTCCGGCAACGCGGACAATTCCGCCCTGCTCGCGGCGCTTCTCCAGGCGCTCCAGGCGCCGGGCGCGGCCGGCCTCATGCTGCGCTTCTCCGCCTACAACACGCTCTACTACCAGAACGGGATCCTCAACAACACCATGCAACAGCCGCGCACCTGCGACGAGCTCACCCAGATGTATCAGAGCGGCCAGGTGTTCACGAACCCCGCCTACAGCCGGCTCGTCGGCGTGATCGGCGTCTGGAACCAGGGCGAGCTCGCCACCGCTCCCGGCGGCCGCATGCTGGTGCCGAACGCCGTCGCGACACCGCTCTCCGCCCAGCCCTCCACGACCCCGGCCGTGGCCGCGGCGCCCGAGGTCAAGGTCGAAGGCCACGCCCGCGTGCGCATCTCCGCGGCTCCCCTGGCGGCCACGGCGCCGGCCGACGTCCCGGCGGGACAGCCCCCGGTGCCCCTGCCGCTGGGCGCGATCCAGGCCGAGGTGAACACGGACGCCCGCATCGTCTCCCTCGATCTGCTGAACGCCATCCCCGAGTACACCTCGGACGGCACCAAGTTCGACTACGGCAGCTTCGACCTCGGAGCGCAGATGCCGGACGGCACGTTCAACGTGATCGGAAGCTTCGGCTTCGATCAATACGATCAGTCCGCCTATGAGGCGAACGGCGGCATCGTGGACGTCCCCTTCACCGTGACCGTGCAGGCCATGAGCCAGTGGTCCGTGAACGGCCTGCTCGCCCTGCGCAACCAGGGCACGATCGTGGCGCTCGAAACCCCGCTCACGGCGCAGACCGACGACCGCGGCGTGTACGTGGACGAGTGCCGCCAGCAGACGATCACGCTCCAGGTCCTCTACAAGGGAGAGCCGGCGCCGGCGGGCACGAAGGTGGCGCTCGCGCAGTACTATCCCTGGCCGCTCATCGTGAGCACGGGCCAGTGGGTGCTCTTCGGCACGCAGCCGCCGTCGGGAGGGGACGGGCCGTTCTGCAATGTCCTGCCGGCGCAGCCCTATCTCACGTTCCCGGACGGCGACGTAGCCACCGTGGGCGCGGACGGTACCGGCGGTGTCGGCGGCATTGCCACGTTCCGGATCGCCTCGCAGGCGGCCGGGTTCCCGATCGTCGCCTGCTATCCCTACCTCGCGAGCCAGCCGCAGCCCGCGCCGCAGGCGCAGGTCACTTTCGGTTTCGTCAATTATCAGACGTACACGATCGGGACGGCCTATTTCACGGCCGTGCGCGCGCTGCCGTTCGACAACGCGCTCGTCTCCCAGTTCGTGGACTGCTGGAACGGCACGGGCTCATACGCCGGCCAGCCGAAGTACAGCGAGAGCGCGGCCTGGCAGTTCGTCTACAGCAACATCTTCTACGTCTACGACATGCTCTACCCGGCGATGGATCAGATCATCCCGCTCGGCAACCAGCAGGCGGTGCAGACGAACATCGATGCGATCCTGCAAAGGATTTCGGAGACGATCGTGGACACCACCGGCTTCATGCCCGTGACGCGCGAGATGTCCGCGGCCAAGCGACTGATCCTGGAGACCTGGGGCGGGCTGGTCAACGCGGGCTTCCCGCAGCAGGACCTGCCGCCGATCCACGTGCCGTGCGACCTTTGACCTGAGAAGGGACCAGAATGAAGAGGCCACCCGGGACCTTCATCCCGGGCGGCCTTTCATATCTACTCGCAGTGGCCGGGGCCGATTGTGCCTTCGTTGAAGCTCGTCAGCGTGTTGTTGAGCGCGGAGGTCGCCGCATTCGACAGGCTGCCCGCTCCGACCGGCGGGACCACCAGGCCGCCGATGAGCGCATCGGCTGCGGTGATCGCTCCCGCGATGTTCGTGTCGTCCGCGCCGTTGGCGACGTTCAGCTTCGCGGCGATGAGCTGGTGCGCCAGCGAGATCAGGCCGTTGCCCCCAGCCGGCGTGTTGAAGATCGTCAGGAGCTCGAGGTCCGTGTAGCTCACGCTCCCCAGCGTCAGGCTCGTGACCGGCCACTCATTCGAGTTGTTGCCGGTGGGGATCGGGCCGTGCGACTTCCAATAGCCCTGGGTGAAGGTGCAGCCGACTTCCGTGTCACACGCCGACGTGGTGCAGAAGAGGTTCGCCGTGAACGCGCTCCGATTCAGGCCCGAGGTCGCATGCGCGAAGCCCCGCACCGCGTAGGTCGTGCCGCAGAGCAGCGGGGTGCTCGGGCAGTTGCTCGATGCGCCCGCGTTGTCGAAGAGGTTGTCGCCGAGTTGGACCGCCGTGCACGCGTTCGCAGCCAGGACGTAGGTGGAGCCGTTCGCGTTGCCCGAGAACGACGCCTTGCACAGGTCCAGACTCTCCGAAGCGGGCCAGGTGTTGTCGTCCAGCGTCCCGGCGATGCCGTCAGGGCCGTTGGCGAGCTGCGCAGCCGTGACCCACTGCAGGGAGAAGCCCGCGGGCGCTCCCGTGGCGCCGGCGCAGACGCGGACGTCGAAGGATACGAAATTGATCTGGCTGCAGGTCAGCACGGGCGTGCTCATCGTGCCGACCTTGCCGGCCCAGGCGGCCGGGGCCAGACACATCAGGGCGATGACGGCGAGCGCGAGCATCCTGGGCGCTTTTGTGTTCATGGTCTCTCTCCTTCTATAGAATCAGGCGTAGCTCTTCCCGCAGTACCCGGTGCGGTCCCGAGTTGGGCGTGATGAACTTCAGCTTACAGAAAGGCCGCGGCGATGAACATTCACCCAAAGGGCGGTTTCGCCTAATACCTTGGTCTAATTCGATCAAATCGACCTATATCTCCAATTGAACATGAATCAGAACAACGCGAGCGCTCCCTTCCTGCGGCAGACCCGGGCCGAGCGGCTGATCGCCGCCGGGCGGGTGGTGCTCTCGGTCTGTTCGCTGCTCGCGGTCTGGCTCGATCCCACCGAGCCGTCGCGCTACGCCTCCATCGCCTACTCCCTGCTCGCGGCCTACATGGTGTACTCGCTGGTCCTCGCCGTGCTGGCGTTCCGCTCCTACGCGCTCCTGCTGGAGCTGAGGCTGCCGTCGCACCTCGCCGATCTGGCGGTCGCCATCCTGGTCTCGTTCTTCACCGAGGGACCGACGAGCCCGTTCTTCGTCTACTTCGTGTTCGCCATGCTCAGCGCAGCCGTGCGCTGGGGATGGACGGGCACGCTCTGGACCGCCGCCGTCTCGCTCGCCGCCTATCTGGGCTTCGGCTACCTCTTCTCGGAGGTGCTGCACGATCCGGGGTTCGAGCTGAACCGCTTCATCCTCCGCGCCGTCTACCTGGGCGTCGTCGCTTCGCTGATCGGCTATCTGGGGATCTTCGACGAGCGCCTGCGCCGGGAGGTCTCGCGGCTCGCCACCTGGCCGCGCACGCCGGCGGACGGCAAAGAGCCGGAGCGCGAGGCCCTGGCGCGCGTCGCCGGCATCCTCGGCTTCTCTCACCTGCTGATGGTCTGGGAGGACCAGGAGGAGCCCTGGCAATATCTCGCCCTGTGGAGCGCGGGCCGCTGCGAGTGGATGCGGGAGCCCGCCGGGACCTACGAGCCGCTGGTGGCCGAGCCCCTGGCCGAGGCGAGCTTCCTCTGCGCCGATGCCGGAGCGCCGTCGCCGCGCGTGATCTGCACTTCGGAAGGCCGCCTGCATCGGCTCCGCGTGCCGCCGCTCCATCCCGTCCTGCGGGCGCGCTTCCAGATCCGGCCCGTGCTCTCCTGGCGGCTGCGCGGGGAGAGCTTCGACGGACGCCTGTTCGCGCTCGAAGAGCCGGTCCGGGGGCTCGACCAGCTCCTCGTAGGAGAGGTCCTCGCCTGGCAGGCCGCGGCGCACATGGACCAGGCCCGGCTCCTCAAGCGCCTGCGCGACTCCGCGGCCCTGGAGGAGCGCGTGCGCCTGGCCCGCGACCTCCACGACGGCATCATCCAGTCGCTCACCGTCGCGGCGCTGCGCCTGGAGGCCTTCCCCCGTCTCCTGGAGGCCGATCCCGAAGCCGCCGGCGAGGAGGTGCGGCGGCTGCAGGAGCTGCTCGCCTCCGAGCAGCGGGAGCTGCGCTCGCTGGTGCACGAGCTCAAGCCCACCGGCGCCGGTCCCCTGCGCACCGCGGGGCTCGCGGCGCGGCTCGACGAGCTGCGCGAGCGGATCGAAGGCAACTGGGGCCTGCGCATGGAGCTGGAGGGGAACTTCCGCGACGCCGTGCTCCCCGAGGCCGTGGCCCGCCAGATCCACCGGCTCGTGCACGAGGCGGTGGTCAACGCCGCGCGCCACGCGGAAGCGGAAGCCGTCCACGTCGTGATCAATGTGGAGAGACGGCAGGTCCGTATCGAGGTCGCGGACGACGGCCAAGGCTTTCCCTTCGAGGGGGAGTACGACCTGCACTCGCTCCTCGCGTCGGGCCTCGGCCCCGTGAGCCTGCGCGACCGCATCGCTTCCCTCGGCGGCTCGCTCCACCTGAGCTCCTCGCAGCGCGGGAGCCAACTCGAGATGGTCGTGCCCATGACGGCCAGGGAGACCTGATGCCGATCCGGATCGTGCTCGCCGACGACCACCCCCTCATCCTGGAAGCGCTCGCCAACCTGCTCCGGGCCGAGGACGGGTTCGAGGTCGCCGCCGCCTGCGCGAACGGCGCCGGAGCCCTGGACGCGGTGCGCCGGCACCGGCCCGACGTCCTCATCCTCGACCTGCGCATGCCGGACCTGAACGGCCTCGACGTGCTGCGCGCCCTCGCCGGCGAGGACCTGCCGACGCGCACCATCCTGCTCACGGCGGCGATCGAGGAATCCGAGATCCTGGAGGCGATGCGCCTGGGCGTGCGCGGCGTGGTGCTCAAGGAGATGGCCTCGGGAAGCGTGGTGCAGTGCGTGCGCAAGGTGCACGCCGGCGAGCTCTGGCTGGAGAAGCGCTCGGCCGCGAGCATGATCGGCAAGCTGGCGCGGCGCGAAGGCGCGGCCCGCGACGCCGCCGCCCTCCTCACGCCGCGCGAGCAGGAGATCCTGATCCTGATCGGCCGCGGGCTGCGCAACAAGGAGATCGCCGCCCAGCTCTCGGTCCGCGAGCAGACCGTGAAGGTCCACCTCAGCCACATCTACGCCAAGCTCGGAGTGGACGGGCGCCTCGCCCTGCTGCGCTATGCCGAGGACCATGGGCTGCTGTAGGAGCCTGCGCGGCCGAAAGGACACCAAGGACTCCAAGGACACCAAGGACCTCGAAGCCGGGCGTCCTTTTTCTTCTTGTCCTTGTCGTCCTTGGTGTCCTTGTCGTCCTTTCCGGTCTTCTTCGCTACAGCCCCTCCCACCACGCCGGGTCCGACAGGTCGCGCTGGAGGATCTCGCCGATCAGGGCGAGCGCCGTGGGACCGGCCGCTCCGAGGAGGGCCGCCAGGGCGTGCGGCGTCTGCGCCAGGTAGTGCTGCAGGTGGAGCGCCGCGGCGAGCTCGGGATCGAAGACTTCCAGGTCGCCTACCAGCCGTCCCCCCTGCTCCAGCGGGAAACGGCCGCCGCTGCGCTCCAGCAATCGGAAGCGCTGCCCCGAGTGCAGCGCCGGCAGCGTCGCCGCGATCACACGCGCGAGGCCCCGGCTGGCGCACACCGCCTTGGGCGCGGCTCCCTGCTCCGGGTCCTCTCCATCGCGGAACACCCCCCAGCCCTGCGCCACGCGCACCACCTTCCAATGGGCCTGCATCTCACATCCCGAGACCCACTCGGGCTCTTCCCGCTCCCGCAGAAGCTCCAGCATCCGGGACCGGAACGCGTTCGGCGGCGGAGCCTGCTTCGACCTGCTGGACATGGGCACACCTCCTGAAGTAGGAGGATTCAATCAGCAGGCAGGACTTTTTGTCAAGATACAAGATCATGACATCGCCTCTTGACACGACCACCCGAGTTCTGCTGTACAATAGGGGCCATGAAGGACAAAGACGTCGCCCGCGTCGCCCAGATGCTCAAGGCCGCCGTGCGGTTCACGGGGGTCACCCACCGCAAGATCGAGGGTCAAATGGGGTTGAGCACCGGCTATCTGAGCCGGATCCTCTCCGGCAAGGTGGAGCTTCGGATCGAGCACGTGCTCGGGGTCTGCCGCGCCATCGGCCTGCCGCCCTCGGCGTTCTTCGAGGCCGCCTATCCGAGCCGCGAGCTCGATCCCGAGACCGCGCGCCTCGTGGCCGCGCTGCAGGAGCTGCTGCCCGCCGAGGAGGAGGACGCTCCCCGCGCCAGGCCGCGCAAGCCCGGTCCTCTGCGTCAGCCGCCGCCCCGCAAGACCGGCAAGGCCGCCCCGCGAGCCGCCACCTCCCAGCTCCGCCGCCTCCTGGAAGCCGTCCTCGTCGAGATGCAGGAGCACGACGAGGAAGATGATTTCGAAGAGGCATAGCCGCCTCAAAAAAAAGAGGGGGCCTTGCGGCCCCCCTCGGGATCAGCACAGTCCGGGTACCGAGCAGCGGGCGCCGCGCTAGTCGGCCTCCGTTTCGGTTTCTTCGACGACCTGCGCGGCGGACCGCTTCGTCCTGACCTTCTCCTCGACCGGCTGGCGGCGGGTGCGCAGCACCGGGTTGAGCCCGAACTGCCGGAGCTGCTCGTTGCGGAACCCGAGCTGCGCCTTGAGGTGCGCCGCGAGGCGGCTCCGCAGCTCGGCGCCGCGCTTCTCCAGATCCTGGCGCTTGCCGATGGCCTCGTGGAACTGCGCCCGCGCCGCCTCCTGCTGGATCACGATCGCCTTCGACTCCGCGACCAGGCCCAGCAGCTCCTGGTAGAGCGGACGCAGGAACGACCACTCGTCCAGCTTGGCCTCCAGGGTCGTGACCAGCACGTCCCACGCCGTGACCTTCCCACTGTACAGCTTCGACTGACGCATACCCTGACGCATACCCATCTCCTCTCTTTGACGTTTTCGCCCTTCCAGCAGGGCACACCCCCGCTGATTCGAGCACAGCATCGACCTCCATACTGCCTTGCCTGGAGAGTTCCCGTCGACAAGGAGGAGAGTATTATGCTTCCGCTGCGCTGTCAATAGGTAATCTTCGACAGATTTCAGCTCAGCGCTGACCCTACCGGGCAAGGGAGGGAGGAGGGCTTCAGCCCTTGGTATTGAAGACAGCGGTGCTGTCGTGCTCGATGCGGCGGAAGAACTTCGCAGTGCGGCGGAGGAGCGCGAGCAGATCGACCGAGGCGAGGCGCCGCCTCAGCGCCGTCTCCAGCAGGAGCACCGCGAGCCGGGCCTGGTCGGGGATGTCCATCTCCAGGAAGACCGCCAGCGACTCCAGGGCCACGGCCTCCGCCTCGGCGACGCTCCCCTGCTGGAGATGGACGGCCGCCAGGTCCAGGCCCGCGACCGAGGCGGTATAGACGAGCCCCTCCTCCTGGAGACCGCTCCTCTCCACCGCGAAGTCCCGCGCCGCCTCGTCGAGCTTGCCCAGGCCGGCGTTGATGAGGCCCCAGAGGCCGCGCAGCTTCAGATGGTCGACCTTCCCGCCGTGGCGCTCGAAGCGTCCGAGGTTCGACCAGAGCAGCAGCCGGGCCTCCGCAAAGCACTCCAGGTCCACCAGCAGGTGGACCTCGTTGTGAACGGCCTGGAAGAAGAGGATGGGATCGCGGCGCTCGTCCAGCAGCTCCTTCCCGCGGCGTGTGAGCTCCAGGGCCTCCCCGCTCTCCCCGTGGTAGCCCTTGAACATGCCTTTCTTGACCAGGGCGCGGCCGGCCATGTGGCGGTCGCCTCTCTGGCCGTGGATGGCGGCGACCACGTCCAGGATGTCGAATGCCGAGGCGAAGTGGCAGAGGTGTCCTTCCAGGGAGGCCTGGACGTCCAGGAGCCGGACCTCCAGCTCTTCGCTGCGATGGCCGCGGACGAGGTAGCGCGAGGCTTCGGCAAGGCTCTCCGTGGCGCGCTCGAAGTCGTTGGCCACGCGCTGGGCATTGGCCAGCTCGATCCAGGCGCGGCAACGGAGGTCCAGGACCTCCTCCTCTCCCACACGGTGGATGTCGAGATTGTCTGCGACCTCCGTGGCGGCGCGCGCCAGGGCCACCATCTTGCGGGGGCTCTCTCCGCGCTGGGCCCAGCTCCGGTCGAGCAGGGCACGGAGGCCCTCCACGCCCCTCAGGCTCGACGGGCCGTGCAGGATGCCCAACGGCCCCTCGGCGTCGATCGCCTCCAGGGCCTGCCGGTAGAGCTTCTTCTCCCGGGTGGCGCGGCTCGCGAGGGCGATGGCCTTGTCGATGGCCCGGTCGTACGCGGCTTCGGTGCTCTCCGGGACGGGCGGCGGCTCCGGAGCGAGCTCGGAGGCGGCGCGCGGGAACACGAACGACCGGCAGTCCCGGCAGCCGGCCAGGAGATGGCGCAGCACGGCCGGCAGCCGCTCGTCCGGAAGATCCCCGCGCAGCAGGGCATCCAGCTCCGCTCGAGTAGGATGGTCGCTCACGTCTTGTCGATTCCGTGCGTCATTCTCTCATGGAACGGCTCCCGCCCGGAAGCGACGCCTCTAGCCATCCGGATCGATCATGTGCCCCTCGTCGGTTCCGGGCTCCGGGGGCAGCCCGCCGTCTCCGGGTCCCGGGGGGAGCGGCGTCGAGTCCTCGGCCCAGACGGCGGACCAAAGGTCGTTCACCCAGGAAAGGAGGCGCTCTCCGAAACCGAGCGGCTCCGTAGAGCGCGCGGGCAGGGCATGGGCGGGGCCGGCCAGGGAAGCGGCCAGGCACAGAGCCGCGGCGGTCCGTCTCAACCTACGTGAAGACATCCGTCTCCTCCTCGATCTCCGCGGGACGGACCGGTGGCCGGGATGGTCCCGACGCCCGCGGGGGCAGCGTAGAGCGTGGTCCTATAACTCTAAGTGCAACGAGGAGGGCAATTCAGGCTCAGCCGGGGAGCCCGCCCGTTTCCAGCCCCGAGGGGGCGAGGGTCAGGGGGCGGGAAACCCCGGACCCGTGCCGGGGCCGCTACCGTCGCCCTTCGGGGCTGAAGGGGCGCTGATACGTCAAGCCCCCGAACGAGAAGCATTCTCCTGCTCGGCTTCTCCGGCAGGTTCTGACGCAGAAGCAACCCTTATCCTCCTTGGCAAGCCTGCTTATCCGTCACGACCACGTTCCGCAGCCGCAGTCTGCGGCGCAGTGCTTATGCGTCAAGCGCTATCGTTTTGACGTTGATAAGAGAAGGGTGTAATCTGGAGTAAGTTGTGGAGGTGCTAAGAGATACCTGGTCCTTGAACCCCCGTGGTTGCACGTATTCTGAGCACCTAATGGAAGTGGTAGGGGCAGCGTTGAACAAAGCCGCTCCGCGGCGGTGCCCTTCGTAGTCATTTCTATCACTTTTTAGTCGCAGTAATCACCGACGACATTTGGCCTTCAGGGGTCTACCGTTCGGGGTGTATGTCCCGAAAGGAGGA
>Ga0268265_10000550_pt1 | contig 38199 bp, 32 predicted proteins | sample KBSSwiS52_FD_190355 | JGI IMG/M metagenome (GOLD analysis project Ga0268265, IMG submission 190355) | Switchgrass rhizosphere microbial communities from Kellogg Biological Station, Michigan, USA - KBS Switchgrass S5-2 (SPAdes) (version 2) | ecosystem: Host-associated > Plants > Roots >...
AGCGAATCGCTTCTTCGTCGATCATAGGATCGACCTACGCCGGTTCACCTCAACCAGGAATCCCCACGCCCTGAGTCACACCGCCGCAGTCCACGGAGCGCGATTCAGCTATTGTTCGAAGTCTACTAAGTGCATTTGGTTGCCAGGCGCGATCACGCGGGACGGAGCGTCTTGGCGATGACCCCAGTCTTGAACGTGACGCCCTCGACGAGCGCGAGGCGTGCCGGCGAGGCAATCTGTGAGAACAGCTGCAGTCCCCGACCCAGAACCACGGGATGGACGATCAGCCGGTACTCGTCGATGAGCCCGGACTGGATCAGCGATCGGGCGAAGCGGACGCCGCCGTGTGCCAGCAGGTCTCGGCCGCACTCCTGCTTCTGCCGGGCGACCTCCGTTGCGACGTCGCCGGCAACGATCCGCGTCTCGCCCCACGGTGCATCGCGCAGGCTCCTTGAAAGCACGAGCTTGGGGGTCTGGTTCATTGGCGCTGCGGCGGGCTCGCTCGATGTCGGCCAGTGGGCGGCCATGTCGCGGTAGGTGGCGCCTCCCATGAGGTGGGCCCCCGCCTGCCAGAGCCTGTCCACGATCCAGCCCGTGGCGTCCGACCCAAAGCCCGGAAAGATCCAGTCGAGCTCGCCGTTCGGGCCGCCGGCAAAGCCGTCAAGCGACATCTGCATCTGCAGAATGAGCCTGCGCATCTCCACCTCCTCCGCCATTGGGACCGGTCGTCATGAACGCTGCGCCCGGCTAGGCGGAGCCGGCGTCCTTGCGCTTGTACTCGTCGTGGCGCCGCCACCATTCGTAAGGCGAGGCCTGCGGCCACCCTTCGGGCGAGCTCTCCCATGTCTCCTGCCGGCCGTAGGGCGTGAGATCCAGCAACGTCCACACGCTGCCGAGCCGCTCCACCCCGCGCGCGGTGGTGAAATAGGTGCGGAACACGCTGGTGCCGTCGCGCAGGAAGACGCTGAGGCCGTGCTCCTCGCCGTCCTGCGCCTCGTGCGGTTGCGGCTCCCTAGGGCCGACGCCGAGGTCGGAGTTGAAGTCGGTACCGAACGACGACACCCATGGGAAAGCCCAGCCCATGCGCCGGCGGTACGCCTCGATCTTGCCAATGGGCGCCCGCGAGACCGCGGCGAAAGCGGTATCGCGCGCATTGAGATGCGCCGGATGGCCGACCTGATCGACGAACATGGAGCAGCCGGGGCAGCCCACCTCGCGGCTGGGCCCGAACATGAAGTGATAGACGAGGAGCTGCCTGCGCCCTTCGAACAGGTCGAGCAGGCTCACCTTCCCCTCGGGTCCGTCGAACACATAGGCCTTGTCGATCCGCACCATGGGCATCCGGCGTCGCTCCGCCGCCAGCGCATCGAGCGCCCGCGTCTGCTCCTTCTCCTTGATGAGCAGCCTGTCGTGCGCGACCCGCCATTGGGCCTCGGAGACGATTTCGGGGAGCGGCTTCTTCCTCGTTTTGCTCATGGGATTCTCCTTGTTCTTCCAACGATGAGGTGGCGGCCCGCGCCAGCTGGCTCCCCCAGTGCACCAACTCCTTTCCGAGCGCCCGTCCCCTTCACGCGGCCAGCTTGAAGTCGGCCATCTGCGCATCGAATGCGCGCCGGAAAGCGGGCCTCGCCGTGCAGCGCTCGACGTAGGCGGCAAGCCGCCTGTCGCTGCTGACGATGTCGGTGTGCTTCAAGATCCTGAGCACCGTTGTCATCATCAGGTCGCCGGCGGTGAAGCGGTCGCCGTCGAGGTAGGCCTTGTCGCCGAGGGCCTTGGAGAGGCCGGCCAGCCGCCGCTGTACGAACTCCACGGCGCCCGGCCGCCGCTGCCTGGCCCATTCATGATCCCGGTGGAAGATATCGATCCGGGCCACCTCCATCACGAACGGCTCGATGGAGTTGAGCGCGGCGATCAGCCATTGCGTCGCCCGGGCGCGCGCCTGCGGATCCTTCGGCAGCAGCGCCTCGCTGCGCTCGCCGATGTGGAGCAAGATGGCCCCCGACTCGAACAGCGCGAAGCCATCCTCCTCAAGGATCGGCACCTGCCCGAAGGGCTGCAGGGCGCGATACTCCGGCCTGTCCTGGTCGCCCGGGCCGAGCAACCGCGTCCTGTAGGGTAGGCCGGCTTCCTCCAGCGCCCAGCGCGCGCGTAGATCGCGCACCTGGCCCTGAGCGAAATCCGGAACCCATCGAAAGGCAGAGATCGTGATCATTGGCATACTCCGACTTGGCTCCGTTGGGATGGCGTGGCCCGCGCGCCGCAGTTGCCTCAGTTCCGAGGCTCACGTCTTGGGCATGGGCAGGCACTCGATGATCTCCACCGATTGTCCGGGGAAGACCGAGAAATGCGGATGGTCCAGGAACATTCGCGCCGCCGTCTCGTGCGATTCGGCCTCGACGATGACGTATCCGCAGATCGCATTCTTGGCGTCCGACACACCGCCGCTATCGACGCACTTGGTCTTGCCCAGGGGAGTGCCCTGGTCGACGATGGAGGCCGCGTGCTGCTCGCCCCAACCGATCCACGCCTCCATGCCCGACCGCTCGCGCTTTGCGCGCTCGGCCTTGGGCATAGCGTGCCATCGCTTCCATGCGGCAGACTCGGATGATCCGAGGTAGATCGCCAGGAATCTTTTCATGGCTGTCACATCCCTTGCTGTTGAGGTTTTGCGTTTTCGCCCTGCAACGCGTGCGGCTACGCCGTCGCGGCTGCCGCCTTCGGGAACGGCTCGCGCCAGGCCGGCAGCTCGCTCAGCCGGTCGTGCCAGCGCTCGATTTCGGCGAAGCCCTTGACGGGAATCCTCGCCTGGTCCGCCTGCGGCAGCGTGGCGGCCAGGGCGAAATCGGCGATGCTCAGCGTGTCGCCCAGGACGTAGCGCCGGCCCCGCAGGTGGCCGTTCAGCACCGCCGCGAACTGCTTGAAGAAGCCCGTCGCCTCCTCCACCGCCTTGGCGTCCGGCTCGGCGCCGAGGAAGCGGGGCCTGATGACGTGCTGAAAGACGAGGGTGGCGCCGTGGCGCGTGAAATGCCAGGCGTCCCAGCTCAGCCAGCGCGTCAGCTCGATCTGGCGGTCGTCGTCGCGGGGCCACAGGTCGGAGCCCGCGGCGCGCGCGAGGTAGGCCATGATGGCGTTGGCCTCCCAAAGTCTGGTGTCGCCATCGACGAGCGCGGGCACCTTGCCGTTGGGATTGATGGCGAGATAGCCCGGCGCCTTGTGCTCGCCCTTGCCCAGGTCGACGCGCACTAACTTGACCGGCGAACCCAGATACCTGGCGACGGCACACGCCTTGCGTGCGTTGAGGCTTTCGAAGTAGTAGAGCTTCATCTCCCCTCTCCTTTCCTGGCTCGTGGCCCCACCGGCGTGATCCAGCCGATGCCGGCTCCGCTGGGCTCGCACAGCATGGCGATGCGCCCCACCTCGGGCACGTCGAAGATCGGCATCACCAGCTCCGCGCCCGCCGTGATGGCCTTGGCGACGCGCGCGTCCACGTCATCGACGGCAAGGAACGACATCCAGCTCTCCGGCACGCCGTCGAATCTGGGCGAGGTGAGCGCGAACAGGCCAGCCACCGGCTTGCCGTCCTGCAGCGCCACCCAATAGGTTTCGCCGTCCGGCGTCGCCGACGCTTCGAAGCTCCAGCCGACGGTGGTGGCGTAGAACCTCTTGGCGCGCTCCGCGTCGCGCGTCCGCAGCTCGTTCCAGTGGAAGTGCCCGTGCGACCAGGGGCGCGGCTGCTTGGCTGCGCTCTTGCTCGCACCGGCCTTGGGACGGCGCAGGGTTGCCGCTTGTGCCATAGCTTCTCCTCCTCGTTGCCGACTCCTCGCCTCCGCGCTGCGCCTCGACTGCGAGGGCGGATGCGAGGCGACAGACCCCGATGCGCGGGGTCTGAACCCCTCTCAGCTGAACAACCGCTCCAGCTTATCGAGCGTGCCGGTCCAGCCGCGCTCGTGGCCGTCGCGGGCCTTCTGATCGAAGAACTGCTCGTGGTGCAGGGTGAGCAGGCTGCCGTCGCCGTCCGCGGCGATCGTGACGGTGACGAGGGACTCGCGCTCCGGCGTGGAGTGCCAGGCCCAGGTGAACACCAGCCGCGTGCCGGGCATCACCTCGCGGTAGACGCCGCCCACCTCGTGGCGCTCGCCGTCGTCCGTCTGGAAATTCATCCGGTAGCGCCCGCCCGGCCGCACATCGACCTCGGCTCGCACCGAGCCTGCCACGGTCGCGCTCGGCCCGAACCAGCGCACTAGTTTTTCCGGGTCCGTCCACGCCTGGAAGACCTGGGCCGGCGTGGCCTTGAGGCGGCGCTTGAGGGTGAGGCTTGGCTTGGTGAGCATTGGTCCTCCTCGACGAAGGCGGCAAGGCGATCGAGCTGCTCGGTCCAGAACCGCTCGTAGCGGGCGAGCCACAGCATGGCGGCCTCCATCGGCCCCGGCGCCAGACGGCAGCGCACCGTGCGCCCCGTTTTGTGACGCTCGACCAGATTCGCACGCGCCAGCACGTCCAGGTGCTTCATGACGGCTGGCAGCGAGACCGCGAACGGCGCCGCGATCTCGGTCACCGACAGCTCCGGCTCGTCCGCCAGCCGTTCGAGGATCGCCCGCCGGGTCGGATCGGCGAGCGCCGCGAAGGCCAGATCGAGCTGGAGGCTGCTAAACTCAACCATGTGGTTAAGTTTTGCGCGCCCCGGCACGAATGTCAAGTCCGCACGCTTCACAAGAGTGCGATGGAGGTTGGGCGGCACAATAACCTGCCCAGAGCATTGGGCGGCGGAACGCTGGCGCTCGCGGCTGCCGGATCGCGCCTTCCCCGCGCTTTGCGCGGAGCAGGCGGGTGGCGGTTGAGAGTGGTCCGGCGGGGGAATGGGGTGTATTCCTTCAACGTCGCAAAGCAGCGACTGGGCGGCCGCCCTGCCCGTCAGGCGGCGCGGCGCAACGATGAAGAGGAGACGTCCATGCAAGAGCCTGTCGATCGCAGAGCGTTTCTCGGCCGCCTTGGAGTCGCCGCCGGCGCTATCGCCACGACGGCGGCGCTGCTCGATGGCGGAAGCGCAAGTGCGCAGCAGCAGCCTGCACCCAACCCTCTCGATGCGGTGCCCGAAAAGGCGCCCTTCAGCACCCCCTACGGCGCGCCGATCGCCCTCGGCCGGGCGCAAGCAGCCCTGCAGGCGGCGCTCGACGAGGCCGGCAAGCGCAGCTGGCCCATGAACATCGCCGTGGTGGATTCGGGCGGCAACCTGGTGACCTTCGCGCGCATGGACGGCGCGCAGCTCGGCTCGATAGCCATCGCCGAGCATAAGGCGCGCGCCGCCGTGCGCTTCCGGCGCCCGACCAAGGCTTTCGAGGACGCCGTGCAGAAGAACGACTTCAAGTACATCCTGACGCTCGACGACGTGATCGCGTCGCGAGGCGGCATTCCGCTCGTCGAGGACGGCAAGATCATCGGCGCCATCGGCGCCTCCGGCGGCACCGGCTCGCAGGACGAGGTGGTCGCCCTGGCCGGCGCCGCAACCGTGAACAAGTCATAGCGGCGATTTGCCTGCGCCTGGGCGCCGCCCACAGGCCGAGAGCCGCAGCCTTTCCGGCGGGCACTCTGCCTGCGTCGCCCGCCGCAGGCCTCTCCGGCAGAGCATGGCCGGCAGAGTTTGGCTGGCGCCAGCACCGGCGAAGCGGATAGGCTGCGCCCATAATCGGTTCGGCCAACCAGTCAGGAGGAGAGCAAGAATGGCTCAGGGGAAGGTGGCCCTCATCACGGGCGGCGGCACGGGCATCGGGCAGGCGGCGGCGCTGGCGCTGCAGGGCGACGGCTGGAACGTGGCGATTACCGGCCGGCGCAAGGAGGAGCTCGACAAGACCGTGGCGATGGCCAAGGCCGGCGGCGGGAAGATGGTGGCCATCCCGGGCGACGTGGGCCGGCCCGACGATGTGAAGCGCCTGTTCGCCGAGGTGGGACAAGCGTTCGGCGGCCGCCTCGATTTCCTCTTCAACAACGCCGGCATGGGCGCCCCGCCGGTGCCTATGGAGGACCTCACCTACGAGCAGTGGACGGCGGTGGTGAACGTGAACCTCACCGGCTCGTTCCTGTGCGCGCAGGAGGCCATCAAGATCATGAAATCCCAGAGCCCGAGGGGCGGGCGCATCGTCAACAACGGCTCCATCTCGGCCTACACGCCGCGTCCCAACTCGGTACCCTACACCGCCACCAAGCATGCCATCACCGGCCTTACCAAGTGCATTGCGCTCGACGGCCGCAAGTACGACATTGCCTGCGGCCAGCTCGACGTCGGCAATGCGGATACGGCGCTGGGCGGTCGCATGAAGGCCGGCGTCCCGCAGGCCAACGGCGAGATCAAGCCCGAGCCGGTGATGGATGTGGTGCACTGCGGCTCGGCCATCCGCTACATGGCGAGCCTGCCGCTGGACGCCAACGTCCTGTTCATGAACATCAAAGCGACGAAGATGCCCTTTGAGGGGCGCGGGTGAGAGGTGGTCGGACCCTCCGGGGCTCACACCGTTGCACAAGCCGCGGGACGCGAACACGCATCCCGGAATGCGCTGTTTTCAGGCTGGGAACGACGCCGGGGATCTCGGCCAGCCGGCTCTCGCTGTCCAAGAGCGACAAGCCGAGCCTCGGCACCGCGCCGAACAGGCCCTGCGCGTAGGGGTGGCGCGGGCTGCGGTAGAGATCGGCCACCGGCGCTTCCTCCACCATGCGCCCGGCGTACATGGCATCAACCGCTCGGTCGTCGAAAAGCCGGGGTCTGCGCCTATTCCGCCGGCTGCACCGTCGCCGCCACCTCGCCGCGGGCGGCCAGGGAGCGACCCGTCAGGCGGCGGATCACCACGTAGAACACCGGCGTGAAGATGAGGCCGAACATGGTCACGCCGATCATGCCCCAGAACACCGCGGTGCCGAGCGCGATCCGCATCTCGGCGCCGGCGCCGACCGCCAGATAGAGCGGCACCACGCCCAGGGTGAAGGCGAGCGAGGTCATGATGATGGGGCGCAGCCTGAGCCGGCACGCCTCCACGGCCGCCGAGACGATGTCCCGCCCCTGCTCCTCCAATTGTCGCGCGAACTCCACGATCAGGATGGCGTTCTTGGCGGCGAGCGCGATCAGCACCACGAAGCCGACCTGGGTGAGGATGTTGATCTCCCGCCCATGCAGCCACACCCCGAACGCCGCCGAGAACAGGCACATCGGCACGATCAGCAGAATCGCGAGCGGCAGCGCCCAGCTCTCATACTGCGCCGACAGGGCCAGGAACACGAACACGACGCTGAGGGCGAAGATGTAGTAGCCGGTGCGGCCGACCTTGGCCTCCTGATAGGAGAGGTCGGTCCACTCGAAGTTGACGCCGGGCGGCAGCTTCTCCCCGGCCAGCTTGCGCATGATGGCCAGCGCCTGGCCGGAGCTGACGCCCGGCTGCGCCGTGCCCTGCACCTCGGCCGAGGGGAACAGGTTGTAGCGCGGCACGCGCTCCGGCCCGATGATCTCCTTGAAGGTGACGAGACTGCCCAGCGGCACCATCGCGCCCTCGGAGCTGCGCACACGGATCTTGGACACGCTCTCCTGGTCGAGGCGGAAGTCGCCGTCGGCCTGGGCGGTGACGCGGTAGGTGCGGCCGAACATGTTGAAGTCGTTGACGTAGGCCGAGCCCATGAAGACTCGCATGGCCTCGAAGATGTTGGTGACCGGCACCTTGAGCATCTGTGCCTTGTCGCGGTCCACGTCCACGAACACCTGCGGCGTCGCCGCCGCGAAGGTGGTAAACGCGTTGGCGATGCCCGGCGTCCTGTTGGCCTCGGCCACGAACTCCTGGGTGATGCGCGCAAGCTCGGCGGCCGGCAGACCCAGCGTGTCCTGCAAGCGCATGGAGAAGCCCGCCGCCGCACCCGCGCCGCGCACTGGCGGCGGGATGAATACGAGGGTCTGCGCCTCCTCGATCTGCGCGGCCAACTTGCCCCTGAGCGACTGGGCGATCTTGTCGACGGTCAGCCCGCGCCGGTGCCGGTCCTCGAAATCGTCGAGCACGATGAACAGCAGGCCGGCGTTGGTGGCGGCCGAAAAGGTGGCGGCGTTGCGCCCGGTGAAGGCGTTGGAGTAGCGCACCCCCGGTTCGGCCAGGAGGATGTCCGTCGCCTTGCGCACGACCGCGTCGGTGCGCTGCAGCGAGGCGCCCGGCGGCAGCTGCAGGGAGATGACGAGGATCGCCCGGTCCAGGTTAGGGATAAAGCCGGTCGGCAGTGACTGCACGAACCAGATGCCGAATCCCAGCACCAGGGCGTAGCAGATCAGCACCGGCAGCCAGACCGCCGCCAGCCGGCGCACGAGGCCGGCGTAGCCGCGGGCGATGGCGTCGAAGCCGGCATCGAACAGGCGGAAGAACAGCCGCAGCGGCGCCATGATGAGAGAGCCGCGCCCGTGCGCACCGTGCGGCTTGAACAGCAGGGCGGCGAGCGCCGGACTGAGAGTGAGCGACAGCAGCAGCGAGATACCGGTGGCGGAGGCGATGGTGACAGCGAACTGGCGGTAGAACTGGCCGGTGATGCCGCCCAGGAACGCCGTCGGGATGAACACGGCGAACAAGACGAGGGCGATGGCGACCACCGCGATGCCCACCTCGTCCATGGAGACGCGGGCCGCCTGCAGGGGCGTGAGGCCTTCCTTGAGCTTACGCTCGACGTTCTCGACCACGACAATGGCGTCGTCCACGACGATGCCCACCGACAGCACGAGGCCGAACAGGGTCAGCATGTTGAGCGAGAAGCCGAACGCCTGCATCACGGCGCAGGTGCCGATCAGGGCCACCGGTATGGCGACGACCGGAATGAGGGTGGCGCGCCAGGTCTTGAGGAACACCAGCACCACCAGCACCACCAGCGCGGTAGCCTCGAGAATTGTGCCGTAGAGCTTGGCGATCGAGACCTCGATGAACTCCGTCGGGTTATAGGTGATGCGGTACTCCAGGCCCTTGGGGAAGCTCTTGGCCAGCTCCGCCATGGTGTCCTTGATGCCCTGGGTGGCGGCCACCGCGTTGCTGCCGGGCTGCTGGTCCACCACCACGATGACGGCCGGGTACCGGTCGGCGTAGCCCTGGGCGTTGTAGCTGAGCGCGCCTAGCTCGACGCGCGCCACGTCCTTCAGCCGCACCACGCGGCCGTCGGCACCCGACTTGACGATGATGCTCTCGAACTCGTCGGCGGTCTTGAGCCGCCCCTTCATCTGCAGCGGGATCTGGAAGGCGTTCTTGTAATCGACCGGAGGCTCGCCCAGCGACCCTCCCGCCACCTGCACGTTCTGCGCCCTGAGCGCGTCCAGCACCTGCTCGGCGGTGAGATCGCGGACCGCGATGCGCTCCGGGTCGAGCCAGACGCGCATGGAATACTCGCGCACCCCGAACAGCGACACGTCGGCCACGCCATAGAGCCGCATCAGCCGGTCGCGGACGTTCAGGAGGCCGTAGTTGGAGATGTAGACCTGGTCGAAGGTCTGGTCGGGCGAGACTAGGTGGACTGCCAGCAAGAGGTCGGGCGAGCGCTTGCGCACCAGCATGCCGCTGCGCTGCACCTCGGCCGGCAGCCGCGGCACCGCGACGCTGACGCGGTTCTGCACCAGCACCTGGGCGCGGTCGATGTCGGTGCCCACATCGAAGGTGACGGTGATCGACAGGTTGCCGTCGGAGGTGGACTGCGAGGCCATGTAGATCATGCCCTCGACGCCGTTGATCTCCTGCTCGATGGGCGCGGCCACGGTGTCGGCCACCGTTTGGGAGCTGGCGCCCGGATAGTTGGTGGTGACGGTGATGGTGGGCGGTGTGATCTCCGGCAGTTGGGTGATGCCGAGGCCGGTGTAGCCGATGGCGCCGATGATGGTGATGACCAGCGCCACCACGGCCGCGAAGATCGGCCGGGCGATAAAGAAATGGCTAAAGCGCATGGGATTTGGCCTCTATCTCGGCGGAAGGGCGCGAATGGCGAATGGCCAATGGTGGCCGTCGCCCATTCGCCATTCGCCATGATGGGCCGCTCCCCGAGTCATTCGCGCGCTTTCTCGTTGCCCTGCACCGGCGCCGCCTCCGACAGCTCGATGGCCACGCGCTTGGGCGCGACCTTGCCGCCCGGCCGCGCCCGCTGCAGACCGCGCGTGACCACCCACTCGTGGGCGGCCAGGCCCTCGCGCACCACGCGCAGGCCCTCGCTCAGCGGCCCCAGCCTGACGTTGCGGCGCTCCACGACGCCGTCGTCGGCCACCACCAGCACGAACTTGTTGGTCTGGTCGGTGCCGATGGCCTCGTCGGGGAGCAGGAGCGCGGTGTAGCTCGGCGTGCCCGTCACCCGCACGCGGCCGAAGAGGCCGGGCGAGAACAGGCCGGCCTTGTTGGGGAGCACCGCGCGCGCCCGGAGCGTGCCGGTGCCCTGGTCGAGCCGGTTGTCGAGGAAGTCCAGCCGGCCCTTGTGCGGGTAGCCGCGCTCGTCCGGCAGCGCCACCTCCACGGCAGCGCCCACGTCGGCGGCGCCGGCCGTCACGCCGCGCTCGGCCAGGCGCTTGTACTTGATGTAGTTGTTCTCGTTGACGTCGAAGTAGATGTAGATCGGGTCCTGGCTGACGATCGTGGTGAGCAGCGTGGCGCCCGACACGCTGCCGGCGCTGATCCAGTTGCCCGCCGTCACCAGCGTGCGGCCGATGCGCCCCAAGATGGGCGCGGCGATGGTGGAGAACGACAGGTCGAGCTCGGCGGATTTCACCTTGGCCTCGGCCACCTTGACGGCGGCCTGAGCGTCGCGCAGCAGCGACATGCGGTCGTCGAAGGTCTTGTCGGAGATGATCTTGCCTTCGATCAGCTTCTGGCCGCGCGTCACGTCGAGGTTGGCGTTCTCGACCTTGGTGGTGGCGGCGAACAGCTCGGCGCCGGCCTGCTCCAGCGCCCGCTCGAAGGGCCGCGGGTCGATGACGAACAGCACGTCGCCCTGGGCCACCTCCTGGCCGTCCTTGAAGCGCACCTCGTTGAGGTAGCCCGAGACGCGCGCCCTGATCTCCACCGTCTGGGTAGCGTCGAACCGGCCCGTGTACTCGTCCCATTCGACGATGCCGCGTTGCACGGGCTGGGAGACGCTGACGGTGGGCGGCGGCGCCGCCTGCTGCGGCGCGGCCTGCGGCTGGCCCTGGTCGCAGCCGGCGATCGGCGCGGCGAGGAGAGCGGCGGCAAGCCCCAGAGCTGCGCGCCGCAAGGACCGTCGTTCCTGCATGCTCTCCCCTTCGGCCGGCGAGGCCGAGCCCTGTCTCGACACCTCAAGCGCCGACGGCCCAATGGCCACGGTTGAGATTTGACCCGCAACCGGCCGCGGGTGCAACCGGTGTCACTCCGCCGCGGCCTGAGGTCGCGCCGGCAGCACCTCCGCTTCGACCGTCGGGATGTGCTCGCGCCGGCCGGCGCCGAGCTTGCTGCCGATCCACTCCATCATGAGGTAGACCGCCGGCGTGATGTAGAGCGTCAGCAGCTGCGAGACGGCCAGCCCGCCCACCACGGTGAGGCCGAGCGGCTGGCGCAACTCGGCACCCGCACCCCAGCCCACGGCGATGGGCAGCGTCCCGAACAGGGCCGCCATGGTCGTCATCATGATCGGACGGAAGCGCAAGAGGCACGCCTCGCGGATGGCATCGCGGGGCGCCGCGCCGCGGGCGCGGGCCTCGATGGCGAAGTCCACCATCATGATGGCGTTCTTCTTGACGATGCCGACCAGCAGGATGATCCCGATCATGGCGATGATGGTGAGCTCCACATCGAACCACCACAGCGTCAGCAACGCTCCGAGGCTCGCCGACGGCAGGCCCGACAGGATCGTGATCGGGTGGATGAAGCTCTCATAGAGGATGCCGAGCACGATGTAGATGGTGAGGACCGCCGCCAGGATCAGCAGCGGCTGGTCGCGGAACGAGCTCTGGAACACCTGGGCGGTGCCCGCGAACTGCCCGGTGATGGAGGGCGGCATCTTCACCTCGCGCTCCAGCTCGTTCATGGCGTTTACGGCCTCGCCCAGCGTGAAGCCAGGCGCCAGGTTGAAGGTGATGGTGACGGCCGGCAGCTGGCTCTGGCGCGCCACCGAGACCGGGCCGGGAGCCAGTGTCACCGATGCGATCGAATCGAGGCGGATCTGCTGGCCGGTGTTGCTCTGGACATAGATCTTCGAGAGCACGCCGGGATCGAGGCTCAGCGTCCTGTCCGTCTCCATGATCACCTGGTAGTCGTTGGACGGCGTGTAGACGGTGGCGATCTGGCGTGAGCCAAATGCCGAGTAGAGCGTCGAGCGCACCACGTCCATGGTGAGGCCGAAGCGCGCCAGCCCGTCGCGGTCGATGTCGAGCCTGAGCTGCCGGGCCCCCAGGGTGAGATCGCTGGTGACATCGGCGAAGGCCGGCGCGGCTTTGACGCGCTCGATCAGGCGCTGGGCGTCCTCGTACAGCTCGGCCTGGTCGACGCTGGTGAGCGTGTACTGGTAGGCGGCGGCGCCGCTGCGGCTGCCGATGCGCAGGTTCTGCAGCGGCACCGGGAAGGAGCGGATGCCCGGGATGTTGGCGAGGCTGCGCCGGAGCCGGGTCTGCACCTCGCTGATGGTGGCGTACTCCTTGCGCTCGCTACGCGGCTTGAGCTGGACGAAGATGCTCCCCCGGTTGAGGGTCGGGTTAAAAAAGGTCTGCTGAACGTTGGAATTGACGTAGAGCACGTCAGGGTCCTGGCGAATGCGCTCGGAAACAATGCGCTGACGTTCGACCATCGCCTCGAAAGCGATGTCGGGAGCCGCCTCGGTGCGTACGATGACGATGCTTGTGTCCTCGACCGGCAGGAAGCCCTTCTTGACAACCCCGAACGCCCAGACGGTCGCGACGATCGTCCCGACCGTGACCATCAGCATGAGCGCCGGCACCCGCAGCGATGCATCCAGCGTCACCCGGTAGGCGCGCGCCATCAGGTCGTATCCGGCCTCGAAGCCGCGCGAGAGCAGGCCGTGCTTCACCTCCTCGCCGCGATGCGCGTTGAGCATGCGCGAGGCCAGCATCGGGGTGAGGGTCAGCGAGATGAATCCCGAGAGCAGGATCGCGATGGAGATGGTTACCGCGAACTCGAAGAAGAACCGCCCCACGATGCCGCCCATGAACAGGATGGGGATGAATACGGCCACCAGCGAGAGCGTAATCGAGAGAACCGTGAAGCCGATCTCGGTCGCCCCGCGGATGGCGGCATCGAACGGCTTCATGCCCTGCTCGATGTAGCGCACGATATTCTCCAGCACGACGATGGCGTCATCCACCACGAAGCCGAGCGCCAGGGTCAAGGCCAGCAGGCTCACGTTGTCGAGCGAGAAGCCGAACAAGGCCATCCCGGCGAACGTGCCGATGATGGAGAGCGGCAGCGCCAGAGCCGGAATGAACGTGGCGCGCCAGGCGCGCAGGAACGCCAGGATCACGAGGATCACCAGCACCGCCGTCAGGACCAGCGTGACCTGCACGTCGTGGACGGAGTCGCGGATCGATACCGAACGATCGCTCAAGACGCTGAGATTGATGGTGGGCGGCAGCATCCGCTGAAACTCGGGGATTGCCGCGTTGATGGCGTTGGTGACGGCGACCGTGTTGGCATCCGGCTGACGCTGGATCGACAGGATGATCGAGCGCGTGCCGTTGTATTCGGCGCGCGCTTGGTCGTTCTCCACCGAGTCCTCGACGCTGGCGATGTCCTCCAGGCGCACCGGGGCGCCGTTGCGCCATGCCACGATCAACGGCTTGAAGAATGCGGCGGTCGGCTCGGCCCCTTTCACCTCGATGATATAAACCTGCTCCCGTGTGCGGATGCTCCCGACCGGGTCGATCTTGGCCTCCCGCGCCACCGCCAGCCGGATCTCCTCGACCGAGATGCCGCGGGAAGCGAGCGCATCGAGATCGTACCTGACACGCACCGCGCGCTTCTGCGCGCCCTGGATGTTGATCTGCGCCACGCCGGTGATGGTGGAGAGCTTTGGGCTCATCACCTTGTCGGCAAACTCGTTCATCTCCTGGGTGGGCGCGGTGTCGGAGGTGAGCGCCAGGAAGATGATGGGGGCGTCGGCAGGATTGACGCGGCGATAGGAAGGCGGCGCCGGCAGATCATCCGGCAGCCGCCGCAGCGCAACGGAGATAGCGGACTGGACGTCCAGCGCGGCGGCGTCAATGTTGCGGTTGAGGTCGAACTCCAGGGTGATCTGGCTGGCGCCCTCGGTGTTGCTCGAGGTGATCGTGGTGATGCCGGCGATGGTGGCGAACTGCCGCTCCAGCGGGGCCGCCACGGACACCGCCATGGTATGGGCGCTGGCACCGGGATAGGTCGTGCTGACGGTGATCGTCGGCACCTCGATGCGGGGGATGGCAGCAAGCGGCAGCTGGCGGTAGCCGAAGAAGCCCGCCAGCAGCAGCGACGCCATCAGCAGCGTCGTCATCACCGGACGACGGATGCAGACCTCGGAAATGCGCATGTCCCCCTCTCCGGCTACCCGCGGCCGTCGGCCCGGCGATCCTGGCCCGGCGCATCGGTCGGCTGGCGCCGCGGCTCTTCGATGATCACCGTCGTTCCCGGCGCGAGCCGTATCTGGCCATCGGTGACCACGCGGTCTCCGGCCGCAACGCCGCCGGTCAGGAACACCGTCTGCCCGACGATGCGCTCCACCGTGACGACCTTCGGCGCCACCTTGTTATCGGGGCCGATCACCCACGCGATCATGCCCTGCTGGGCCGGCAGCACGGCGGTGGCCGGCGCCGACAGCATGCGCGCCTTCACCTCGACGGTCAGTCTGACCTCGACCGCCTGGCCGGGCCACAGCACCTCCTCGGCATTCTCGGCCTGCACCTTGAGGGCGATGGCGCCCGTCTTCGTATCCACCTGGTTGTCGACGAAGCCGATGATGGCGGGCACCGTCGTGCGCTGCGCGCCAGGCACCACAACCGCGGCGGGGGATTTGGCAGCGAGCGCGCGCCGCGCGGCGGGAAGGTCGCGCTGCGGCAGAGAGAAGGTCACCAGGATGGGCCGGGTCTGGTTGATGGTGACCATCGGCGTCGCATCCTGCGATCGGACCTGGGCGCCGAGCTTGGTTGCGAGACCGCCCGTCCGCCCCGTGATCGGCGCGCGGATGGTGAGGTAGTCGAGCTGCGTCCTCTGCGAGTCGAGCTGCGCCCTGCCGGCGGCGATGCTGGCTTTGAGGCCCTCCACCGCGAAGCGCGCCTGGTCGAGCGCCGCCTCGGTGACGACCTGCTTCTCGATCAGTTGCTGGCGCCGCGTCAGCGTGGCCTGGGCGTCGCGCAGGCCGGCCTCGTCCTTGGCGATGCCGGCCTCCGCCTGCGCGATCTGCGCCCTGACCATGCGGTCGTCCAGGCGAAACAGCACGCTGCCCTCGGTGACGAGATCGCCCTCGCGGAAGGCCACCTCCACGATCTGGCCATCGACCCGCGGCCGCACCGCCACAGTCGCCAGCGGCTCCACCGTGCCGGGCGCGGTGAGGATGACCGGCATGTCGGCCTCCGTCACCGTGGCGGCCGTGACAGGCGCGGCCGCGGCGCCACGACCCTTGCCGTCCGCCTTGCCTCCGGGCCTGGTCGCCGCCTTCGCCGTCTCAACCGGGGCCGGACCTGAACCCGGCCCGGTCCAAAAAAAATACGCCACGCCGGCGATGACCGCGGCAGCGGACAGCGTCACACTTACCGCGGGCGCCACGAAGCCCATGCGCGACCTTGATCCGCTCTTCGTCATAATCTCCCGCCACCCCTGGGCACCCGCTGCCTGCCGTCCGTCGCGACGCAAGATCGCCTTGGCTTCGAACTTAAGCAGTCTAGGGCCAGCACGCGCCTTAGGCGATGGGGTGGCCCGGAAATTGTTGCATGCGCCGTGCCAGCGCCTGCCTTGTGACGTTCCAACGGCAGCCGAGGCCGCCTTCCGTCGCCGTTCGGCCGACGCCCTGAGAATGCTGCGGCGCTGCGTCCCACCCGCATCGGATTTTCCGGCCTGGCCGCCGGTCAGCGCATCGCCTGCATCTCCGAGCGCGGGGCGAGTTGCAGCTCTGCCGCATCGAGGGGTGCGAAGTAGGCCTGGATCTTCAAGTCGCTGACATCGGCCAGGCGGGCAGGTTCCCACCTCGGCGCGTGGTCCCGGTCGATGAGCGTGGCGCGCACACCTTCGTAGAAGTCGTGACCCAGCATGAACCGGCAGGCGAGCCGGTAGTCCTGCGCCAGGGTGGCCCTCAGATCGAGCCGGCGGGCCTCGCGGACGTGCCGGTGCGTCACCTTCAGGGACGTGGGCGAGCGCTGGCCCAAGTCCTTGAGCACGCCCTCGGCCCACACCCGCTCCGCGCCGCGCTCCGCCTCCAGGGCACCGACGATCGCCTCCAGGCTGTCGCCGCCGAAGCAGCGGGCGATGGCCGGCTGCAGCGCCTCCAGCTCGGCGTGCCCCGGACCGACGTGACGAGCGTCGAGCACCGCGTCCACCGGGTCCGCCTCTATCAGCGCGCCGAGAACCTCGGCAAACTGCCCCGCGGGCAGGCAGTGCGTGACAAGTCCCAGCCGGTAGGCGTCGGCGCGCCCCAGCGAGCGGCCCGTCAGTGCCAGGTACATCCCCACCGCGTCGGGCAGCCGCGCGAACACCGACGCCACGCCGTCGTCCGGGAACAGGCCGATGCCGGTCTCCGGCATGGCAAAGCGGTAGCGCTCGCCCGCCACCCGATGGGTTCCATAGAGCGAGATGCCGACGCCGGAGCCCATCACTACCCCGTCGATGAGAGACACTGTCGGCTTGGTGAAGCAGTCGAGCTGCCAGTTGAGCGAATACTCGGCGGCCAGCAGGCGGCGCGCCTCCCCGGCGTCGCGCCGGCCACACTCCGCCATCTCGCGTACGTCGCCGCCGGCGCAGAAGGCGCGGTCGGTGGCCGACACGATCACGGCCGCATAAACCCGCGGGTCGCGCGCCCAGGCGGCGAATGCCTCGGCGATCCTGGCCCGCATGGCCGTGGTCAGCGCATTGAGGGCGCGCGGCCGGCTCAGCGTGACCACGCCGGCGGCGCCTTCGATGGCGGCCGTCATGTCGCTTTCAGGGGCAGATGCGGGCTGCCCTGCCGCCACGGCCGTCTCTCGCCCGGTCACGCCGCTATCCTTCACAGGTTGTCCCCAACTGCGGGCCGGTTACACGGAAATGCCACAAATTCGGCCCCACGGTGATAGTTGTCTAAGCAGGATGTCGTTGTGATTCGCGTTGGGTCATCCGATCTCAAGGGTAGGTATTCCTGATGCCGATGACACGCCAGGCGGCAATCGCGTACGCCTTTGCCAGCATGTCTGTTGCCGCCATGTCTGTCCTTGCCTCCGTTGCCTCAGCACAACAGCCGGTGTCGCCAGGTTTTGCCGGCAACCCGTCAGTGGCCGCCCAGCCTGACGGTACTTGGCCTACGGTGCTCAAGCCCAGCCCGCCAAGCGACCCATCGGCGCAGGAGGCGCCCGAGTGGTCCGCCGAGTGGTCCGCCAAGGAGATCGCCGATGGCCGCGCCCGCTGCGCCACCCTCCTCAAGGGCCTTGACCTGGTGGCCGAGCCCGCCCCGCCGATCCGCGAGGGCAGCGCCTGCGGGGCGCCGGCGCCCATGCACCTCGTCAGCATCGGCTCCAGCCCGAAGATCGCCTTCTCCCCGCCCGCCACCCTCACCTGCGAGATGGTCGCGGCGCTCCACAAGTGGCTGACGGGAGATGTCCAGCCCTTGGCCCGGAAGCACCTGGGAGCCCCCGTCGTCGAGGTCGCCACCATGAGCTCCTTCTCGTGCCGGAACGCCTACGGCCGGGCCAGGTCCAAGCTCAGCGAGCACGGCCGGGTCAATGCCATCGACATCGGTGCCTTTCTGACCGAGCGCGGCGAGAAGACCCTGGTGGTCGCCGACTGGGGTCCCATTGCCCGCGAGATCGCCAACGACGCCACCGCCAGCGACGCCAGGGCCGAGGCGGTGAAGCGCCAGGCCGAGGCCGCCGCGGCGGCCCGCAAGGCCAAGCCCCCCGCCGGGGCGCCGCGGGTGGCGACGCCGGACACCATCAAGTCCTTCCAGGCCGGCACCTCCATCCCCATCGGCATTCCCCGCGTCACCTTCGGCATCCGCGGGCCTGGCGGCGCCAACGACCTGACCACCGGCTCGACCGGCCTCGGCTGGGCGCCGCCGAGCCAGCTCGGCGGCCCCAAGGAGGCGAATGCGGCGCCCGGCCCGGCCCCAGGCCCGGCGGATCCCAAGGCCGCGTTCCTGCACGCCGTGCACAAGGCGGCCTGCACCACCTTCGCTACCGTGCTCGGTCCCGAGGCCAACAGGGCGCACAAGAACCACTTCCACCTGGACATGGCCGAGCGCAAGAGCCCGAGCATCTGCGAATAGATCGCATGGGCGACAGCGGGTGCAGCAGCGGACAACCCCGTGTTGCACCCGGCGAGCCCTCCTATGCCGCTTGCCGCCAACGTGCATGCCGATGGAGGGGCGCGATCCCGGATGCCAACACCGACCTCAGCGCCGCGTGGCCTCAGCGCCGCGTGAAGGCCATCTCGCCCGGCCCGGCGGTGCAGCACGGATCGGTGCGCAGCCTGCCGTAGGCTGCCATGAGCTTGCTCGCCAGCTCTCCGCCCTTGTCCATGTACTCCACGATCATCGCTGCGCTGCAGGCGCGCCACTCCGCGACCTGATCGGGAGTAACGTCCCGCACCTTTACGCCCTTGCTCTCCGCGAACGTATAGGTTTTGGCCTCGAACTCCGATGCCTGCTCGCGCATCTCGCGCTCCACCGTCCTTGCCGCCCTCACCACGGTGGCCCGGTGCTCGGGGGATAGCGATTGGAAGGCCTTCTCATTGATGGCGAGCAGGAACTCGGTGGGTGCATGCCCGGTGCGGGTGATGGTATCCACCACCTTCCAGAAGCCACGTCCCTGGAACGCGGCAAGCGCGACGAGGACCATGTCGAGCGAGCCGTCCTTCATGCCGCCGGCCATGTTCTCCATGGCGACGACGCTCGCCTTGCCGCCACACTGCGCAACGAACTCTGCAACGCTGGTGCCTGGGACGGCAACCCGCCGGTCCTTCATCCGCTCCGGGTCCGCGATATCCTGCCCGTTGGAATAGAACATGTTGTCGCCGATCGACTGCCACCAGAGAATGCGTATTCCCATCTGCGCCAGGACGGCCTCATCGATCAGTTTTCTGATCTCGCCGTCGGGGCGGACCGCCGCGCGCAGCAAGGCCGGGAAATTGAAGAGGAAGGGCTGGTCGATAATGGCGGCGGCAGGGACCTTCTTGGCAAAGTTGTGCACGGCTGTGGTGCCGATGTCGATCGCGCCGGACGACACTGCATCAACGACCTGATCGTTGGTGAAGAGCTGTGCATTGTCGAAGATCTGGAGAGCGATGCCGTTCTCGGACTGTTTCCCCAGCTCCTCCTTGAAGCGCAGCATGGCCCTTCCGTAGAACGGATTGGAGACCGGCGTCTGCAAGGTGGCCCGGAGGGTGACCTGTTGCGCGGCCTGTTGCGCCCTGGCCCCGGGCACCGGGAGCAGGAGCGACATCAAAACCAGCAGGTAGACCAGCCAACTCTTCATCACACCGTCCCCCAAGACCGCACGACACGGGTTGCGACGATGATAGCACCGTTTGGACCGGATGCGCCCGGCGGGCGCCGATCCTTTGCGGACTTCCCTCAGGCCCCACCCTCAACGCCGCGTGAAGGCGATCGCGCTGGCAGGCCCATCCCCGGTGCAGCACGGCTCGGTGCGAAGCTTGGCGTAGGCGGCCATCAGGCGCTGCGCCAGCTCGCCGTTCTGTTCCATATAGTCCGACAGCATCTCCGCGCTGCAGGCACGCCACTCGGCCACCTGGTCAGGCGTGAGATCCTGGAGCTTGAAGCCTTTCTCGATCGCAAAGCGGGTGGCCTCGGCCTCGATCCTTGCGACCCGCTCGCGGGCCTCGCGCTCCACGAGGCTCGCCGCCTCGGTCATGATGGCCCGGTGGGCCGGCGTCAGCGACTGCCACACCTTGTCGTTGATGGTGAAGATGAACTCGACGGGAGAATGGCCCGCATAGTTGTGGGTGGCGGTGGTGCCGATGTCGGCCACCCCGGAGGACACGGCATCGACAACCTCGTCGTCGTGCGCGAGCTGCGACTTGTCGAAGATCTGGAGGGCGACGGCGCCGCCGGAGCGCTTCTCGATCTCCTCCTTGAAGCGCGCCATGCTCACGCCGTAGAACGGGTGTGTCATCGCCGCCTGCAGTGTCGCTTTGAGCGTGACCTGCTGGGCGCCGGCCGGCGCCGCGATCAGCAGGAGCGGGGCAAGCAGTGAGAAGATCGTCAGCCCAAACTTCAGCATAATGCCCTCTGCCTGCAATGTTGCCGCACCACGCAGCGCGCGACAGAGGACGCCGTCGTCGGCGAGCATCCCCGCGCTGCAGGCGCGCCACTCGGCAACGTGGTCGGGGGTGCCCCCCAAACCTACCCGCATGCCCCCAAGGCGATCGGGCGACCATAGCCTCGCGCGATCAAGGCAATAAAGTGGCTTGCTCCGCTTCGGGACGTTCACCGGCCGTCGGGCGTTGCCCTAAAGCAATAGGTATTGCGCGCGCCGGACATTTCTGCCGGACACGCATCCAGCGGACGTTGAGCTGCGTATCAAATAGGAGTTATGCGGTTGCCAGGGCCGGTTGAACGCCAGCGGCTCCATCAAAACCTGCCCCTCCCCCTTGCCTTCGCGGCCCGCCGGCGCGAGAAGGTGAGAGCACCGGGCGCAATGCGGCCGGTCAATCAGTAGGGTGTGCCATGACTGCGATGAAACCGCCTGCCCAGCGCCAACCGGCGTCCAGAGAGGCCTCCGCCAAGGCCGAGCAGGCGACGTCGGGCAGCTTCCCGGCGGTGCGGATGCGCCGCAACCGGCGTACGGCGTGGGCGCGGCGGCTGGTGGCCGAGACCGTGCTCACCCCCGCCGATCTGATCTGGCCGATCTTTGTGGTTGAGGGCCGCGGGGTGCAACAGGAGGTCCCCTCCATGCCCGGCGTGAGCCGGCTCAGCGTGGATCTCGCCGTGGAGGCGGCCCAGGAGGCGGTGAGCCTCGGCATCCCGGTTGTGGCGCTCTTTCCCTACACCAGCCCCAAGCTGCGCAGCGACGACGGCCGCGAGGCGCTCAACCCCGAGAACCTGGTCTGCACCGCCACCCGCGCCATCCGCGACGCCAAGCTCGACATCGGCGTGCTGCTCGATGTGGCGCTCGACCCCTACACCAGCCACGGCCACGACGGTCTGATGCGCGACGGCGAGATCGTCAACGATGCCACCCTGGAGGTGCTGGTGCGCCAGGCTCTGGTGCAGGCCGAGGCCGGCTGCGACATCATCGCCCCCTCCGACATGATGGACGGCCGCGTCGGCGCCATCCGGGCGGCGCTGGAGGCCTACGGGCGCTCCAACGTGCAGATTATGGCCTACGCCGCCAAGTATGCCTCCGCCTTCTACGGCCCGTTCCGCGACGCGGTGGGCTCCTCCGCAACCCTCGTCGGCGACAAGCGCACCTACCAGATGGACCCGGCCAACTCCGACGAGGCGCTGCGCGAGGTGGCCCTCGACATCGCCGAAGGCGCCGACATGGTCATGGTCAAGCCCGGCATGCCCTACCTCGACATCGTGCGCCGGGTGAAGGACGCCTTCGGCATGCCCACCTTCGCCTACCAGGTCTCCGGCGAGTACGCGATGCTGATGGCCGCCGCCCGGAACGGCTGGCTCGACGGCGACAAGGTGATGCTGGAGAGCCTGCTGGCCTTCAAGCGCGCCGGGGCCGACGGCGTCCTGACCTACTTCGCCCCGCGGGTGGCGAGACTGCTGCGGCAGGCATAGCCGGACCGTCGAGCCGGTGCGCAAAAGGCCCAGCCGAGAGCATACGGTTCGGTGCCTACGTCTTCTCGGCGGCCTTGGCGTACATCTCGACGTAGCCGCACGAGGTGCAGCGATAGGCTGCGACCGGGATGCGCGGTTTGCCCGATCTCTTCACGCCCGCCCAGAATCTTCGCTCCGGCGCCCCTTCGAGCCAGCTCGTCTCCCAGGCTGTGAAGTTATCGACAAAGTCCAGCAGAAACCCCTCGCGCATCGCGTGGCTGCACTTCGGGCAGACCACCGCGCCCCCCTGCGAGCCCTCTGCCTGCCCTTGCGTCACGCCTCGAGCCCCCCGATGTGCGCCCGTCCGCCGTCACCCCTTCTTGTCCGGGACCGCCAACCGGATATGCAACTCGCGGAGTTGCTTCGGCGTGACCTCGCTGGGGGCGCCCATGAGCAGGTCGCTGGCCTGCTGGTTCATGGGGAACAGCGCCACCTCGCGCAGGTTCTTGGCGCCCAGCAACAGCATGACGATGCGGTCGATGCCGGCGGCCATGCCGCCGTGCGGAGGGGCGCCGTACTGGAACGCGCGATACATGCCGCCGAAGCGCGCCTCGACAACCTCAGGGCCGAGGCCGGCGATGCCGAACGCCTTGATCATGGTCTGCGGCTTGTGGTTGCGAATCCCGCCCGAGGCGATCTCGAAGCCGTTGCAGACGATGTCGTACTGGAAGGCCTTGATCTTGAGGAGATCCTCGTCGGACCTGGCCACCTCCAGCGCCTTGAGCTCGCCCTGCGGCATGGAGAACGGGTTGTGCGAGAAGTCGATCTTCTTCTCGTCCTCGTTCCACTCGTACATCGGGAAGTCGACGATCCATGCCAGCGCGAACCGGCGCTCGTCGATCAGCTTGAGCTCCTGGCCGATCAGCGTGCGCGCGTCGCCCGCGAACTTGTAGAACTTGTCGGGCGTGCCGGCGGCGAAGAACACCGCGTCGCCCACCTTCAGCCTCAGCTGCTTCTGGATCGCCATGGCCCGCTCAGCGCCGATGTTCTTGGCGATCGGCCCTGCGCCGCCCTCCTCGCCCTCGCGCCAGAAGATGTAGCCGAGCCCCGGCTGACCCTCGCGCTGCGCCCAGCCGTTCATGCGGTCGCAGAAGGCTCTGGAGCCGCCGCCCGGCGCCGGAATCGCCCATACCCTCGCCTTGGCGTCCTTCTCCAGCATGCCCGCGAACACCTTGAACCCCGAGCCGCGGAAGTGCTCCGACACGTCGGCCATCTCGATCGGGTTGCGCAAGTCCGGCTTGTCGGTGCCGTACTTGCGGATCGCCTCGTCGTAGGGGATGCGCGGCCAGCCCTTCGTCACCGGCTTGCCGTCCGCGAACTCCTCCATCACGCCGGTGATGACGGGCTCCATGGCGGCGAACACGTCGCCCTGCTCGACGAAGCTCATCTCCACGTCGAGCTGGTAGAACTCGCCCGGCAGGCGGTCGGCGCGCGGGTCCTCGTCGCGGAAGCAGGGCGCGATCTGGAAGTAGCGGTCGAAGCCCGAGATCATGATGAGCTGCTTGTATTGCTGCGGCGCCTGCGGCAGGGCGTAGAACTTGCCCGGATGGATGCGCGACGGCACCAGGAAGTCGCGCGCGCCCTCGGGGCTCGACGCCGTCAGGATGGGCGTCGCGAACTCGAAGAAGCCGGCCTCGCTCATGCGCCGCCGGATCGAGGCGACGACGGCGAGCCGCTTCATGATGTTGGCGTGCAGCGTCTCGCGCCGCAGGTCGAGGAAGCGGTACTGCAGTCGCAGGTCCTCCGGATAATTCGGTTCGCCGAACACCGGGACCGGCAGCTCCCTGGCGGTGGACAACACCTCGATCTCGGTGGCCACGACCTCGATTTCGCCGGTGGCGAGATCCGGGTTCACCGTCGACTCGCCGTCGACGACTGGCCGCTCGCGCACCTTGCCGTCGATGCGGATTACCCATTCCGAGCGCACCGTCTCGGCCGTCTTGAAAGCCGGGCTGTCCGGGTCGGCTACCACCTGGGTGATGCCGTAGTGGTCGCGCAAGTTGACGAACTGAAGGCCGCCGAGGTCGTACGCGCGATGCACCCAGCCCGAGAGGCGGACCGCCCTGCCAACGTCACCTTTTCGTAAGGCTCCGCAGGTATGGGAACGATAGCGGTGCAAGGCCTCCACCGCGCCCGCCCTCGCTGCGCCTCTTGCCCCAGCCGTTTTTGCCCCAGCCCCTTCTGGCTCAGCCATGACACCTCAGACCGGTATCGCGTTCGTTGTCGCGTTGCGTGCGGAAAGACCCGCGGAAAAGCACATGGGGGCCGCCCCTTGTCAAGCCGAGGGATGTCGATCCGACGGAGGTCAAGCGGATGGATGTCGGGCCAGTGCTCGGGCCAGTGCTCTGGCCGGCGCTCGGGTCGACGGATGCGGCCGGCCCCGCCCGTCCACGGCAGAGCGGTGTCATTGCCAGGGCGGGGGTGGCGATTTGCGCAAGGTTGGTCAATTTCCGGTCACTCGCGTGGCCGGGTCGCGTTTGCGTGTCGCCGCAGGGCGTCGCCTCGGCGTCGCCGCGTTGACCCTGGCGGCGCTGATGCTGGCTGCCGCCCCGGGCGAGGCGGAGCCCCGCGCTCCCGGTGCCGCCGCCCCGCACGGCGGGCACAAGCCAAAGGCCGCCGAGACGCCCAGGGGGCCACTGCTCGCCGTCATCTCCATCGCCCGCCAACGCCTCCACCTCTACGACGGGAAGGGCCTCGTGGCGCAGAGCCTCGTCTCCACCGGCATGATGGGCTACGGCACGCCGACGGGTGTGTTCTCGGTGCTGCAGAAGCGGCGATATCACGAGTCCAACATCTATTCCGGCGCGCCGATGCCGTTCATGCAGCGGCTCACCTGGTCCGGTATCGCGCTGCACGCCGGCGTGCTGCCCGGTTTTCCCGCCTCGCACGGCTGCATCCGGCTTCCGCACGGCTTCGCGGCCGAGCTGTGGGGAATGACCAGGGTTGGCACGCGGGTGGTGGTGGCGCCCAACGACGCCCCGGCGCTCGCCATCGAGGACGAGCGTCTGCCGTCCCCCAGGCTGACACCGATGCCCCTCGACGTCGATCGCTCGCAAGAGGAGGTGGCCGCTCTGCCCACCGGCCCCAGCCTCGCCTCGGCGGCAGAGCGCAGGGTCGTGGACGCGCAGGAGCAGATCGGGCCCTCCGGCTTGCCTCGTCTCACCCCCTGGCAGCGCGCCAACGCGGCCAGTGCCATCGCCCTCAAGGACGTGGCCGCGACAGCCAGGGCCGCCAAGCTGGCTGCCGAGGCTGCCGGCGCGAAGGCCGCCGAGGCGCGCAACGCCCTGGCAGCGCTGCGCCGGGCCGAGCTGGCCCTCGCCGCCGCCGAGCGTCGGCACGACGCCGCAACGCGGGCTGCCGCCGTGCCCTCCCAGCCGCCCGCGACGGAGCGCGCGGCCGAGGCTCTCGCCGCTGCCGAGGACAGTCTCGCCGACGCTCAGCGGGCCGCCGAGTCGGGGCGCCTGATCGAGGCCGCGCTTCGCCAGGAGGCCTTCGAGGCAGCGACGGCCGCCGCCGAGGCCGAGGAGGCCCGCCGGGAGGCCGCCGCGGCCGTCAAGGCGGTCGAGCGCAGCCTGGAGCCCATCTCCATCCTGGTGAGCCGCAGGGCAGGCCGCGTCTACATCCGCCAGGGTTGGGAGCCTGTCCACGAGGCCCCGGTGCGGTTCCTCGGCGACGGACCGCCGCTGGGCACTCACGTCTACCTCGCCACAGACACCGCTGCCGACGGTGCGGCGCTGCGCTGGCTCTCCGTCTCTCTGCCCTCCCCGGCGCCCCGCGCGGCCCGGCCGGGCGACCGCCGCGGTGGACCTGCGCAGCCTGCACCCGCGCCGGGCCTCCCCCAGGAAACCGCCGCCGGCGCGCTCGCGCGCTTCGAGCTGCCCGAGGCCACGCGCCGCTTCATCGCCGACCGCCTGTGGGTGGGCGCTACACTGATCGTCTCCGAGCACGGCACCAGCGGCGAGACCGGGCCCGGCACTGATTTCATCGTGCTGACACGCTGACCCGTCTGCCCGCCAGGCCCGTCTGCCCGCCAGGATTGTGGGCTCTTGGGGCCTCGCTTCGCTTGACCCTGCCCCGCTCTTGCCCATCTGCGGCGCTAGGACCGCGCGCCTGAGGCAGGCAACTGGGCGCCGGGCGGGCCGTTGACGGCTGCCGCCCGGCCCAAGGGTGGGGGCAATCCATGCGTAAGGTTATCCTGGGTCTTCTCGTGGCGCTGCTCGTCGGCGTCGGCGGATATTTCGGCGCCGTCCACTGGGCCGAGCGCACCGCCGCGCGCGAGGTGGACGCCCGGCTCGATCTCTGGCGCTCCGGTGGCGGCTCGGCCACGCGCGGCCCGGTGCGGTTCGATCTCTGGACGCGCACGCTCAAGGTGGCCGACGTGGCGATTACGTTGCCCTCCTCGTCCGACGCGCGGATTTCCATCGACGAGGTGATCGCCACCGGAGTGGAGCCGTCCGGACGAGCGCGCCGCCTCGACATCGTCGGCCTGCAGATCAGCCAGGTCTTGCCGGGCCTTGCCGGCGCGCGGATGCAGCAGAAGGCGCCGCGCGTCACGCTCACGGACTTCTCCGAGCGTCCGGTTGCGCCGACGAAAGGCGTCTCCTTAGCCGATGCCACGCGCCGCTGGTTGGAGCAGCTCAGCGCCATCGCCGCCTCCTCCATCGAGGCGCCCTCGCTCACCGTGACGGTCACCCCGGCGGAAGCGAGCAGTCGCCCCGCTCCTGCGCCTCAGACGGCCCTCGTCGGCACCGCCGAGTACACCTATTCCAACCTCGTCCTGCGCGAGGTCGCAAACGGCCGCATCGCCGAGGCGACCGTCGAGAAGATCGCGCTCCGCGCCGGCTCCGGGCGTACCGGCCCGGGCTTCACCGGCGAGATGGCCAATGCCTCGGTGCGCGACATCGATATCGGGCCGGTGCTCGCCTGGCTCGATCCGTCCCGCCCCAGAAGCGAAGGCTACCAGCGCGTGTACGGGCAGATCGCTGCCGGCCCCTACACGGTGCGGCTCGGCGACGGCACCGGCCTCGTCATCGACCGCATCGTCGCCGAGGAGCTCGGCCTGCACCCGGCCAGACTGTCGCTCGACGATCTTGACTTCCTCATGGAGGTGACGAGGCAAGGCAACGCGCCGCCCACGGCCGCGCAGCTCGTCATGCTGGTCGACAAGATGGCGGGTCTCTACGAAGGCATCGGCATCGGCCGGCTGGAGCTGCTGGGCCTGAAGGTGGACACCCCGCGTGAGGGGATCGCCATCGGCAGCATTGCCTTCAAGGGGCTCGAAAATGGACGGCTGGCCGAGCTCTCCATCGAGCAGATGGAGGCCCAGAAGGAGCCCGCCGGGATCGGGCGCAGGGTCATCGAGGGGGTCAACGGCCGGCCGGTCCCCGGCGAGACCGTCAAGGTCGGGCGCATGAGCGTCAGGGGGTTCGACATCGTCAAACTGCTGCGCACGACCTCGACACAGATCGCCTCGCTGGGCCAGCGGCCGGGCGGCCCCAGTCAGGTTCCGAGTCAGGCCCCGAGTCAGGCCATCAGTCCACCCATGAGTCCGGCCATGGCTCTGCTCGGCGCGATCGAGGGCGTCGAGTTCAAGGATTTCGCGGTTCCTGACCCGGCAACCGGCCGCACGGTGCATGTCGAGGCGTTCGACGCGGCGTGGGGGCAACTCGTCGGCGGTGTGCCCTCCGAGGCCCGTCTGTCCGCCAAGCTGTCCGGCCCCATCGGCCCGGCCGACCCCGATGCCTTCGTCAGGGCGCTCGCCGGACGCGGCATGGCCAGCCTGACGGTCAGCCTGGACCTTGGCGCCCGCTGGCACGAGGCCGAGCAGAAAGTGGCGCTGGCGCCGGCGGCCGTAGAGATCCGCGATGTGCTGGGGTTGTCGATCAAGGCGTCGGCCGGCAACGTCCCGCGCGAGATGCTCTCCACCGATTTCCTCAAGGCGTTGGCTGCCGCCCCGCTTGTGGAGGCCGGCCCGGTCGAGCTGACCCTGCGCGACCTCGGCCTGGTCGAGGTGGCCGCCGCGCAGCTGGGGCAGACCAAGGGCGGAGACGCCGAGGTTGGCCGCGCACTGCTGGTTGAGACCCTGGCGCAAAGGGCCGCGGAAGCCACGCAGACGGCTCCCGAGCTGCAGCCCGTGTTCGACGCCCTCGCCCGCTTTGTGCAGGGCAAAGGCGAGACGCTGACCATCGCGCTGAAACCCAAGGGCGGCAGCGTGGGCCTGCTGCAGCTCATCGAGGCCGCCAGACGCGATCCCCTCACCGCGCTGCTCTCCAACTTCACGGTGGAGGCGAGGACGGGAGGCTAAGTGTCCGCGCAACGGTCAGACCCTCTGGCCGGAGGGTCGGACACTTGTCGCTCCAAGACCCAGTGGGTCTTCCACCGTTCGACACCTCTAAGGATTGTGTGGCCGGAAAGATACGGTTATAAACCGCCCGCCCATGCGTCCGATCACAACGACATCGCAGCTCAGCGACCTCTGCAGTCGCCTCGCCGTCCACCCTTTCGTCGCCGTCGATACCGAGTTCATTCGCGAACAGACCTTTTGGCCGAGGCTCTGCGTCATCCAGGTCGCTGCGCCCGGCGAGGAGGCCATCGTCGACCCTCTCGCGCCCGGTATCGATCTCGCGCCCTTCTATGCACTGATGGCCGACGAACGCGTAGTCAAGGTGTTCCACGCCGCCCGCCAGGACCTGGAGATCGTCTGGATCCAGGCCCACCGAATCCCGCACCCGATCTTCGACACCCAGGTCGCCGCCATGGTGTGCGGCTTCGGCGAGTCGGTGAGCTACGTGAGCCTCGTCAAGCAGCTCACCGGCCATTCCCTCGACAAGACCTCGCGCTTCACCGACTGGGCGCGCCGCCCCCTGTCGGACAAGCAGCTGGCCTACGCGCTCGCCGACGTGACCCACCTGCGCGATGTCTACCGCCGCCTCAAGGGCGAGCTGGAGGCCACGGGCAGGGTGCGCTGGCTCGACGAGGAGATGGCCGAGCTCACAAGCCCGGAGACCTACGAGACCCGCCCCGAGGACGCTTGGCGTCGCCTCAAGATGCGGGTCAAGAACCGCAAGGGCCTGGCGGTGCTGATCGAGCTGGCGGCCTGGCGCGAGCGGCTGGCGCAGGCGCAGGATGTGCCGCGCAACCGCATCCTGCGCGACGAGGCTCTCTACGACGTCGCCAACAGCGCGCCGACCGAGGTTGGCCAGCTCGCCCACCTCAGGTCGCTCAGCGAGGGCTTCGCCCGCTCCCAGCGCGCCAAGGAGATCGTCGAGGCCGTCAACCGCGGCCTCAAACGCGATCCCAGGACCCTGCCGCCGTTGCGGGAGAGCACGGGTCTGCCGGCGGAGAAGCAGGCCACCGTCGAGCTGCTGCGGGTGCTGCTCAAGGCCTGCGCCGCCCGCCACAAGGTCGCGCCCCGTCTGATCGCCGATGCGGATCATCTCGAACGCCTTGCCGCCGAGCACGAGCCTGACATCCCCGCCCTCAAGGGCTGGCGCCACGAGCTGTTCGGCGCCGAGGCCTTGCGGCTGAAGCGCGGCGAGCTGGCGCTCGGCATCGACGGCGGCGAGGTCGCCCCCGTCCTCGTCGAGCCCCCGGCGAAGTGATGGTGTCAGACCCTCCGGGTCTGACACCTATGCCCGCCTCACCTCCTCCACCCACGTAACGAACTCGTCGGCCGTGAGCCGCTCAGGGCTGAACCCGTTCACCTTCTCGATCGGGTCGGGATACCCCAGGGACATGCCGCACACGATCATCTGCTCCGCGGGAATGCCGATCCGCTTCTGCAGCACGTCGTGGAAGTTGAGGAATGCGGCTTGCGGACAGGTCTCCAGGCCGAAGGGGCGCGCGGCGATCATGATGCTCTGCAGGAACATGCCGTAGTCGAGCCAGGAGCCCTGCTCCAGGTCGCGGTCGATGGAGAAGATGAGCCCCACCGGCGCGTCGAAGAACAGGAAGTTGCGCCGATGCTGGGCGTGCATCTTGTCCTTGTCGGCGCGGCCTATCCCCAACAGTCCGTAGAGCCCCCAGCCGCAGGCGCGCCGGCGCGCGAGATACGGCTCGCGCCATTTCTCGGGGTAGTAGTTGTACTCGCGCGGACCCACATTGCCGGCATCGTAGAGGGCGGCGATCTCGCGCGCGACCTCCTCCTTCACGGCGCCGTCGAGCACCCACACTTTCCACGGCTGGATGTTGGAGCCGGAGGGCGCGCGGCCGGCGGTCTCGAGAATGCGCGCGATCACCTCGCGCGGCACCGGCTTCGGCAGGAACGCACGGTTGCAGTGCCGGCCGACGATGGCCTCCTCGACGGTCATCATGCTGGGGTTCCCAAAAGGCAATGGCATCGCCAGGGGCGTCTCAGGTCCGCGCGACCATGACAGGCGCGCCTCCACCGGTCAAATGAGGGGCGGTCAAATGAGGGGTGGTCAAATGAGAGGGCGGTCAAATGCGAGGCAAGGCCCGGCGCACCTCGCGCAGGCCCTTCGGATTCACCGGGCATCGTGTCTGCCAGGCGGTCTTGGCTCCGCTGCCGACGACGAGGCGGCCGTCCGTGATGGTGGCGTCGCTGCCGTCGATCCTGCTGTTGGCGAGAGTCCTGATGCGGCCGTCGGCATCCTTGATCATGGTCCATTTGCGCACGCCGCCGAGCGCTCCGAAATCTGCCACCACCTCGATCAGTCCGCCCGGCCTGAGAGCGGCCGCCCGGATCTCGCGGGAATCGCGCGTGTTGCCGAAATTGCGCTCATGGAACGCCCGCCCGCCCGCGCGCGCGACATAGGACAGACGGTGGTTGGCCTGGCTCGGCGGCCGGCTGCAGTCCGTCGCCCAGGTGCCGAGGAGGCCCCATCTCGCGAGCGTCTCGGCCACGGTCTCGGCCCTTGCGCCGTCAGTGAAGAAGGCGACCAGCAGGATGGCAACAACGCCGGCTGGCGTCCGCGACGACATAGGCATTAAGCTCTCGGTCCTGGATCAATCCTTTGCGCACAACAGCGCCACAAATTCGGGACGGCAGCAACGGGAATCTCGCCGCCCGGCGGGGAGGAAAGAGACGTGAGCTTCGAGCGCCTGTTCCATCCGCGCGGCATCGCCATCATCGGCGCCTCGTCGGACTTGAGCCGCATCAGCGGCCAGCCGATCAAGGCACTGAAAGGCGCGGGCTACGCGGGCGGCATCTTTCCGGTCAATCCGAAGTATCCGGAGCTGCACGGCCTCAAGTGCTACCCCGATGCCGCCTCCATCGAGGGGCCCTGCGACCTCGCCATCGTCGCCGTGCCGGCCCCGGCCGTCGCCGCGGCGGTGCGCGACTGCGGCAAGGCCGGCATCCCGTTCGCGATCGTGTTGACAGCGGGCTTCCGCGAGACCGGCGCCGAGGGCCGCCGACTGGAGGCGGAGCTGAAGCAGGTGATCGCCGGGAGCGGCGTGCGCGTGGTCGGCCCCAACTGCCAGGGCGTCCTGTCGCTGCGCGAGCGCGTGTGGGCGGCCTTCGGCAGCGTCGTCGACGAGACCGATTTCCGCCCCGGCTCGGTGTCGTGCGCCTTCCAGTCGGGCGGCTTCGGCTACGGCATCGTCAACCTCGCCGAGGCGCAGGGCCTGGGCTTCCGCTACTGCGTCTCCTCGGGCAACGAGACCGATATCGACATGCCGGAGCTGCTCTCCGCCTTCCTGGACGACCCCGGCACCTCCATCGCCTTCGCCTACCTGGAAGGCACGCCGGATGCCCGCCGCCTGCTCGATGTCGGCCGCAAATCGCTGGCGAGAGGCAAGCCGGTGATGATCTGGAAGGCCGCAACCACCGACGCGGGCATCAAGGCTGCCGCCTCGCACACCGCCAACATGACGGGCAGCGCCGACCTCTACCGCGCCGCCCTGCGCCAGGCCGGCCTGATCGAGGTGGACGACGTGGAGCCCATCGTCGACATCGCTAAGGTATTCGCCCAGGGACGGCTGCCCCGCGGCAGCCGCGTGGGCGTGCTCTCGATCTCGGGCGGCTCCAGCGTGGTCTACGCCGATGCGGCGATTAAGGGCGGCCTCACGCTGCCGCCGTTCGCCGACGCGACGCTGGAGGCCTTGCGCAAGGTCGTGCCGGCGTTCGGCTCGGCCCAGAACCCGGCCGACGTGACGGCGGCGTTCTTCAACGACATGCGCGTGCTCACCTCGGCGCTGGAGGTGGTGCTCGCCGACCCCAACATCGACCAGCTCTCCATCCTGCTGGCGTCGGTCTCGGGCGGCGCGGCGCAGCGGGCCTGCGAGGCCATCGCCGCCGCGGCGGTGACCTCGGACAAGCCGGTGCACGTCGCCTGGTCCGGCCGTCACGCCAAGTCGGCCGCGGCGGTGGAGGCGCTCTTCGAGGCGCGCGTGCCGTTTCTCACGACGCCGGTGCGGCTCGCCCGTGCCGCAGCCGCGCTCGCCCGCTTCGCCGCCGACCGGCGCCGGCTGCTGCCGCGCCGGCCGCCCGAGGTGCGTACGCCGCCGGGCCTCGAGCTGCCGGCCGGCGCAGCCACGCTCAACGAGGCCGAGGGTAAGGCTGTGCTGCGCGCGTTCGGCATCGCCACGCCCAGGGAGGTGCTTGTCCCCGCGGGCGCCAACGCCGAGGCTGTCGCGCGAGAGCTCAATGCGCCATTCGCCGTGAAGATCGTCTCGCGCGACATCGCCCACAAGACGGAGGCCGGCGGCGTCCGCCTGGGCGTGACGCGCGACGATCTCGCCGAGGCGGCGCGCGCCGTGACGTCCAACGCCGCCAAGGCCCTGCCCGGCGCCACCATCGACGGGGTGCTGGTGTCCGAGATGGCTAAGGGCGTCGAGGCCCTGATCGGCATCGTCAACGACGCGAGCTTCGGGCCGGTGGTGGCGCTGGGCCTCGGCGGCGTGCTCACCGAGGTGCTGAAGGACGTGACCTACCGCATCGCCCCGTTCGATCTTGATACGGCCCGCGAGATGATCGCCGAGCTGCGCGGCGCGAAGCTGTTCGATGGCTACCGCGGCCAGCCCCCGGCCGACAAGGAGGCCCTGGCCCGCACCCTCGTCTCCGCCTCGCAGATGGCCGCCGCTCTTGCGCCGCGCCTCATGGAGGCGGATATCAATCCGCTGTTCGTGGGGCCGGACGGTGTGGTGGCCGCGGATGCGCTGGTGGTGCTGACGTAGCGGAGCCCCTCTCCCCGCTTGCGGGGAGAGGGAGACCTATGCCAGCACGTTGATCGGCTTGCCGGCGAGCCAAGCCTCGATGGCCTGCACCATGCCGCCGAAGAAGTCGCGGTAGGTCTCTTCCGTCACGTAGCCGAGGTGCGGCGTCAGCAGCGCGCGCGGCTCGGCGCGCAGCGGATGATCGCCCGGCAGCGGTTCCACGTCGTAGGTGTCGCCGCCGAAGCCGGCGATGCGCTTTTCCTTCAGCGCTGCCAGCAGCGCCGCCTCGTCGACGATGGGGCCGCGCGAGGTGTTGATGAGCAGCGCCGTCGGCTTCATCAGACCGAGCTCGCGCGCGCCCACCAGTCCGCGCGAGCGCGGCGACAGCACGAGGTGGATCGAGATCACATCCGAGCGGTGGAACAACTCGTCCTTCTCGACCCGCTCGGCGCCACGCTCCGCCGCCTGCTCGGCCGTGAGGTTCTGGCTCCAGGCGATCACCTTCATGCCCATGGCGGCGCCGATCCGGCCGACCTTGGCCCCCAGGTTGCCGAGGCCCAGGAGGCCGAGCGTGCGGCCCTCCAGGTCGATGCCCAGCGTGGTCTGCCAGCCGCCGCCCGGCCGCATGGCCTGGAATTCCTCGCGGAAATGGCGCGCCAACGCGATCATGAGACCCACCGTCAGCTCGGCCGTGGCCCGCCCCGCGCCGCCCGTGTTGCACACCGTCACGCCGTGGGCCTTGGCGGCCTCCAGGTCGATGGACGCGTTGCGCTTGCCGGTGGTGACCAGCAGCTTGAGCTTGGGCAGCTTCTCGAACAGCGCGCGCTGGAAAGGTGTGCGCTCGCGCATGACGCCGACGATCTCGAACTCGGCCAGCGCCCGAGCCACGGCCTCCACGTCCGGCAGGCGCTCATTGAACGCCACGATCCTGTGGTTCTTCTGCAGGCCTGACCAGTCGGCCATGCTGAGCGCCACGTTCTGGTAGTCGTCGAGGATGGCGATGGCGACCATCGATGCGCCTCCCACATTGGTTTGCCGTCATTCAGTTTGAATTGGCAGGCTCTGGCAAGCCAAAATTCTCCAGATCGGAGACCGATGAGAGCCGGGACACATGTTTCCCGCGCGCTTCCTCCACGGCCACGAGTCTGCGGATCTCCGGCATCCAGGTCTGGTCGACCTCCCAGATCGTCCGGAACAGCGCCTCGGTTCGCGGCATCTGCGCAATGCCGGCCGGCGGATTCTTGAGGTCGCCGGCCGCCCACTGGAGCTGCCGCTCGGCCGCCAGCCAGAAATGCATCCACAGCGGCAAGTCTATAAGGACTATGTCGGTGGAACGGGAGAGTCGCTGCGGAATGGACTGCAGCCGTCCCAGACCGTCGATGATCCATCGCTCCGCGGCAATCAGGCGGGCATGCTCGGCATCGTACCTCTCCACCGGAGCCGGTCGCCAATCCGGCAGCCACAACAGGGTATCGATTTCCACGCAGGGATAGGCCAATCGCGCGGCGAGGCGGCGGGCGATGGTGGACTTGCCCCCTCCGCTGTTGCCAATGACGGACACCCGCTGCATGACCCGGCTTTGCCTATCGCCACGGTGCCATTTCGATCAGGGTACGATGGAACTGCTTGTCCCGCCGCGGCCAGCGCTATCAGCCGATGAGTCCGATCCCCTTGGCCATCATCGCAGCCATCAGCAGAATGACGACAATCGCCGTCAGCTCGATGTGGACGATCATGCCGACCGACCTGAGCTTCTCGGGCGCCACAGCGGGGACCTGCCCAGCCTTGACGGAGGATCGCCAGCGCAGGAACTCGCGCGTCGGGATGATGGAGAGGAAGCCGATAATGATGAACAGCGACAGCTTGGTGATGAAGGTCCAGGTGTGGAAATAATAGAGGGCGCCCTTCTCGAAGTGGAACACGCGCGCGAGGCCGACCAGCAGGAGCACGCCCGCTGAGATGCCGAGGATCATGTCGGCCCGCAGGATCTTGCGCGCGCTCTCGACCGTCAGGGTGCTCCGCAACAGCACGAGCTCCACCACCAGCGCCGCGAACAGCGTGAACGCCGAGACGTGATGCAGGAACGCGAAGAAGACTGCCATGACGCTCTCCCCCTTGACTTGAGAATAGAGCTTGGCTTCTTACCAGATGCCTTCACAGAGGCGCTAGGCGGGCCGTACGATTGTGGCGGCAGGGCTGCAAAGGCGTTACAATTGGAAAGGAGCAGCACCCGTGTCACATTCCGCAGCCGGTGGAGCGGCCGTGCATCCGAAACGCGAGGACTACGAGTACGAGCTGGACGAGGTCCTGGGCGCCATGGTGGGCATCCGGGCGCTGGTGCCGCCCGACGCCTTCACCGCCGACATCCTCGGCACCGAGCGGGTGGGCCACGGCGCGCTGATCCGCAAGGACGGCCTTGTGCTCACCGTCGGCTATCTGATCACCGAGGCGGAGACCATCTGGCTGAGCCTGAGCGGTGGGCGCACGGTGCCCGGCCACGTGCTGGGCTACGACCAGGAGACGGGCTTCGGCCTGGTGCAGGCGCTGGCGCACCTGGACGAGCCCACGCTTCCGCTCGGCCAGTCGAGCGAGGTGGAGGTGGGAATGCCGGTGGTGGTGGCCGGCTCCGGAGGCCGCAGCCGCTCGGTGGTGGCGAACGTCATCGCCAAGCAGGAGTACGCCGGCTACTGGGAGTATCTGCTGGAGGAGGCGATCTATACGGCGCCGGCGCATCCGTTCTGGGGCGGCACCGCGCTGATCGGGCCGAGCGGCGAGCTCTTGGGCATCGGCTCCCTGCAGATCCAGGCGGTGAGCGCCGATCCGGAGCGGCCGCTGCCGCTCCGCTCGCGCCAGAGCGACGACGCCAACATGATCGTGCCCATCGATCTGCTGAAGCCGATCCTGAACGATCTCGCCACCATCGGCCGGCCCAACCGGCCGGCGCGGCCGTGGCTCGGCCTCTACGCCACCGAGATCGGCAGCAGCGTCGCCCTGCTCGGCGCGGCCGACCGCGGGCCGGCGGAGCTGGCCGGCCTGCGCGAGGGCGATATCGTGCTGGCTGTGGCCGGCGGCGCCGTGCCGAGCCTGGCGGAGCTTTTCCGCCGCGTCTGGGCGCTGGGCGAGGCCGGCGTGGCGGTGCCGCTCACCATCAACCGCGAGGGTCGCACCTTTGAGGTGACGGTGCGCTCCACCGACCGCCGCAGCCTGCTCAAGGGGCCGGTGCTGCATTAGTGGTGTCAGCCCCGCTGGGTCTGACACCGGAGCTCCAATCCCGTTCGTGCCACGGTGTCAGACCCGAAGGGCCTGACATCTCTCTTCATGGCCACTTCACGACGGGCGGCATGGAGGAGAGGATGGACTCCACGTTGCCGCCGGTCTTGAGGCCGAACACGGTGCCGCGGTCGTAGAGAAGGTTGAACTCGACGTAGCGACCGCGGCGCACCAGTTGCTCCTCGCGCTCAGCTTCGCTCCAGGGTTTGGCGAAATTGCGCCGTACCAGCTCGGGATACACCGCCAGGAAGGACCGGCCCACGTCCTGGGTGAAGGCGAAGGCAGCGTTCCATCCGCCGTCAGTGTCAGCCGGCGCCAGGTAGTCGTAGAAGATGCCGCCGACGCCGCGCGTCTCCTTGCGGTGGGGCAGATAGAAGTATTCCTCGCACCACTTCTTGTAGCGGGCGTAGTCGGCCACCTTGTGCGGAGCGCAGGCCTTCTCCATCGCCGCGTGGAAGCTTGTCGTATCCGGGTCATCCTGGGTGCGGCGGGCGTTCAGCATGGGCGTGAGATCGCCGCCGCCGCCGAGCCACCATTTGCTGGTGACGACGAAGCGCGTGTTCATGTGCGCCGTAGGCACATGCGGGCTCTGCGGGTGCACGATGAGCGACACGCCCGAGGCCCAGAAGCGCGGGTCCTCATCGGCACCAGGGATCTGCTTGCGGAACTCCGGCGCGAACTCGCCGTAGACGGTAGAGGTGTGGACGCCGGCCTTCTCGAACACCCGGCCGCCTCGGATCAGGCTGGCCACGCCGCCTCCCCCATCCGCGTCGCCGCCTTCGGCCTGCCCGGGCCGGTTCCACAGCGTGCGCTCGAACCGGCCCGGCGTCATCTGCCCAAGCTGGGCTTGGGCCGGCAGGGCCGTCTCCAGGGCCTCGATCGCCGCGCACAAGTCGTCGCGCAGGGTCTCGAACCAGCGCCGGGCCTGCGCTTTGTGATCTTCGAGAGAATTTCCTACGGCCATTTCGTGTCCTCGGACAAATCGGCGTTATCGCGCTGCACATCGCGGAACGGAGGCTGGCGCGTCGCAACCTGCCGTGGTATGAGCCCGCGCGCAAATTGAAATGTCCCGCGGGGGGTCCACATGATCGTAATCAACGCTTCCAGAGACCGCTGACGGCGCCCGCGCTTCTTTACGCGCCAGGCCGCAGATCGGTTCTCCGGATCTTATGGGGACCTGCGGCGCGCGCCTTTTCCAGCCTTTCTCCTGCTGTCGCTGCCGGTCCTCGGGGTCAGGCCTCGTAGAGGGGCTGGACCCGTCGCCTCCAGCCTTGAGTGCAGAAACGAAACATTCACGCGGGGGGCCGACCTCCGCCCAAGGATTCCGCCATGTTCCGCTGGTTCGAAAGCCGCATTGCCACCTTCCCGGACGCGCAGCCGGCGCGCCCGCCCGAAACGCTGCTTGCCTTCTACGACCACTTCGTGCGGCCGATCTGGCCGGCATTCGCCCTGCTCCTGGTGGCCGGCCTCCTGGGGTCGCTCATCGAGGTGGCGCTGCTGGCGTTCGTCGGCAGCCTGGTCGACATGATGAAGGGCGCCCAGACGCCGTCGCAGTTCTTCGCCGATCACGGCACCATTCTGCTGACGATGGCGTTGATCGCCCTCATCGCGCGGCCCGTTGTCTCCACCGCGCACGAGCTCATCAAGAACCAGATCATCGCCGCACCGGTCTCCACCCGCATCCGCTGGCTTACGCACCGCTACGTGCTGCGCCAGAGCCTGGGCTTCTTCCAGAACGACTTCGCGGGCCGGGTGGCCAACAAGATCATCCAGACCGGGCCGGCCTTGCGCGACTCGGTGGTGCAGGTGATCGATGCCATCTGGTACGCGGTCGTGCAGTGGATCGGCGCCGCCGTGGTGTTCGCCGCCGCCGACTGG
>Ga0268265_10000551_pt1 | contig 38156 bp, 38 predicted proteins | sample KBSSwiS52_FD_190355 | JGI IMG/M metagenome (GOLD analysis project Ga0268265, IMG submission 190355) | Switchgrass rhizosphere microbial communities from Kellogg Biological Station, Michigan, USA - KBS Switchgrass S5-2 (SPAdes) (version 2) | ecosystem: Host-associated > Plants > Roots >...
CCGATCCGAGACATAGGCCGCGAGCACGTACACGCCGGGCTGCAGCTTCGGCACCGCCTCGGCCACCGGGAACGCCGTCGTCACGTCCTCGTTAAGCCGGGAGACCACCTGCATCTCGCCGGCATAGACCTGCGCGCCGGTCTTCTCCTTGAGCGTGCTCTCGTCGTAGGAGCCGAGCTGTCTCTGGAAATCGCCGTTCTGCAGCACCTGGGCGATGCTGCGGTCGCCGATGCGGTAGACCGCCAGCTGCACCTTGTCGGTGTTGACCGTCACAAGCGGGATGCCCTGCTGGCCGCGGTTGGGCAGCACGTAGCTGCGCGCCACGGCCCGCACTGACGGCGCCCGGTCGCGCACGTAGACGGCCATCTCCGCCGTCTTGATGAGCGACTCGCCGCGGATTGCCGATGGCAGCCCGGCGCGCACCTGCACCTCGTAGCGCCCGCCGTGCGCGAGCCCGTCGAGGCAGATCTGGCGCGCCTCGGCCGCCACCGCCTGCGGGTCCTTGCCGTTGACCTGGAAATATTGCGCCCAGTCGATCTGGCCAGACGCCAGCGGCTCGCTGAACTGGATGCACAGGCGCGGCTGCGCCGCGTCGCTGTCCACCTTGTACTCGGCGACGCGGAACCCGTGCTCGGCCACCAGTGCCTCCAGCTCCGCCTGGGCCTTGGCATCGGGCGCCAGGGCAACGCTGGCCCTCAACGCATCGATGGCGGCGCGCCAGGAGGATCGCCGCTTGAAGCCCTCCTGCAGGGCATAGAGCGCCGCCGCCTTGACCGCCGGGGCCTTGGCGCGCTGGTAAGCGTTCCAGGCGGCGCCCGACGCGTTGACGGGCAGGTCGTAGCGCTCGCCGCTCTGGTCCGAGGTAATCGCCAGCAGCGCCCGAGCCAGGCCAAGCCAGGCCTCGGCATCGTTGGCGTCAAAGACCACGGCCTGGGCGAAAGCGCGCGACGCCGCGCGGTAGTCCTTGCCGGCCGCCAGCAGCCGGCTGCCCTCGGCCCGCAGCTCCCGTCCCTGCTTCGTGCCGGGCTGCCAGTTCGCCTTCAGATACGACTCGTACCGCTTGGCGTCGGCCTGGGCGCCCTCGTGGGTGAAGGTGCCGTCCTGCGCGTGGCCCGCGCCGGGGATGATGAGCATGACAAGAAGGCAGGCGAGCAGCCGGAGTGCTGGCAGCATGGGGGCAATCCCTGACGTGCGTCGTGGGTTTGGTGAAGCTTCCGGCAACCCGCTGTGCGCCGGACGAGACGGACTGGACCAGCCGCTGGTGACTGAACCGTGGCAGCAGCCGCCCGCTTCTCCCGTTTTGCGACCGGCTACGCCTTTTTTCCGGGGAATTCCGCTCGGGGTTCGCATGTTGGGGCCTCCGGCCCCAATCCAACCTACGCCCGCCGCGGCGGCAGCTCGTAAGGCTCGCCGTACTTGCCGCGCAGGTAGGCGATGTACGGCTCGATGGTCATCGCTTTGCCCGTCGCGCGCCGGACGACCTCGTCGGGCTTGAACTTGCGGCCGTGACGATAGAGGTTCTCGCCCAGCCACGCGCGCAGCGTGCCGAACTCGCCCCGGCTCATCTCCTGGAATATCTCGGGATGGGCCTCCACCGCGGCGGCGTAGAGCTGGGCGCTCAGGATGTTGCCGATGGTATAGCTCTGGAACGCGCCGCCAATGCCGCCGGCGTACCAGTGCACGTCCTGCAGACAGCCGTCGCGGTCGTCGGGCGGCTCCAGGCCGAGGTCGGACTTGAAGCGGGCGCGCCATGCCTCGGGCAGATCCTTGACCTTGAGGCGGCCCTCCAGGAGGTCCAGCTCCAGGCCGAAGCGCAGCATGACGTGGAGGTTGTACGTCACCTCGTCGGCGTCGGTGCGGATCAGCGAGCGCTCCACCTTGTTGATGGCCCGGTAGAAGGTCTCCAGCGGCACACCCTTGAGCTGCTCGGGGAAGGCCTGTCGCAGCTCGGGATAGAAGTGCTCCCAGAAGCCGCGGCTGCGGCCCACCAGGTTCTCCCACAGCCGCGACTGGCTCTCGTGCACCCCCATCGAAGTGCCGCCGCCCAGCGGCATGCCGTCGAGGGCCGGGGCCACGCCCTGCTCGTAGAGCGCGTGGCCGGCCTCGTGCAGGGTGGAGAACAGGGCGTCGCCCAGGTCGTTTTCCTTCACCCGCGTGGTGATGCGCACGTCGCCTGAGGCGAGCCTGGTGCAGAACGGATGGTGCGTCTTGTCGAGACGCCCGCGGTCGAAGTCGTAGCCGAAGCGCCGGATCACGCCGACGCTGAACTTAAGCTGCTGCGCCTCGGGAAAGCGCCGGCGCAGGCAGCTGTCGTCCGCAAGCGGCTGCTCGGCGATGGCGCGCACGATCGGGACCAGCTCCGCCCGCAGGGCGTCGAACAGGGCGCGGACGCTGGCCACCGTCATGCCGTCGTCCAGGTCGTCGATCAGCGGATCGGCGATGTGATCGTACGGGCCGAGATAGCGGGCGTACTCGCGGCTGAAATCGAGCATCCGCTCCAGGAACGGGCGCATGGCGGCGAAGTCGTTGGCCGGCCGCGCCCGCGTCCAGGCGTCGTAGGAGGCCGATGCCACCTCCTCGCGGCGCGACACGAACTCGGCCGGCACCTTGACCGCCTTGTCGTACTGGCGCCGCACCACCCGGATCAGGCAGGCGTCGTCGGAGTCCTCGGGCAGGCTCTTCGCATGGACCATCAGGCCGTCGAGCAGCTTCCCCACCGCTGCGTCGGTGAACCGCTGGTGTGCCAGCCGGCTGAGGCTGGCGCCCTGGCGCGCCCGCGCGGAGGCCCCGCCCTTCGGCATGTAGGTCGCCTGATCCCAGCCGAGCACGGCGCCGGCGGAGGCGATGTCATGCACCTCCTGCAGCCGCCGCTTCAGTTCCCCGAGCCTCGACTCGGCCGATGTCGCGTTGACCGACCGCCTGCCGGCCGCTACTCCGGCCGATCCCGCGGGCTTCGCCTTCGCCTTGGCGGAGGTCCTCGCCGCGCCGGGCTCCGGTCCCGCGTGGAGGCTCGCCATCTCCCGTATCCGGCGCTTCAGCTCGACCAGCCTCGACCTTGCCGACTGGCCACCATCCGATCGCGGTCTTGCCCCGCCCGGCTTTGCCTTTGCTTTAGCGGGGGCTGCCTTCCTCTTGGCCGCTTTGGCGGGGGTCGTCTTCCGCTTGGTGTCGGAAGCCGTCGCCGATGCCCGCCTCGCCTTCGGAGCGGCCCTGGATGCCCTGGTCTTGGCCATGCCTTTAAAAACACTCCGCCGTCCGGCCCGGGGGCCGATGCCGTTATTGGGCCTGGCCCAATCCCGTGTCAGCTCAGCCGATCTTCTCGGCCCACGCCTGCTCGATGCTTTCCAGTCGCCGCGCCAGCAGGTCCATCTTGCTGATCTGGCTCTTCAGCTCCGCCGTGCGGGCGTCGCGGTTGCGCTGCATCTCCGGTGTGCGGGCCGCCTCGCCGCCGGTAATCAGGGCGCTCATGCGCTCCAGTCGCGCCCGACTCTGCTCCTTCAGAAGCTCGACCAGCCCCATGAAGACCATGTTGGCTTCCTGCAGCGAGCTCGCCTGCCGTGCCCTGAGCTGCGTGCGCGCCGACTGGACCAGCTCGTCGACGATGGGGTAGAACTCGCGGCGGATCAAGCCGTCAAGCTCGGCGACCTGGCCCTCGAAGTTGCGGTCGCGCGTCCACCACTGCTTCCACCACGGCTCGCCCAGATCGAGCGCCACCGCCTTGCTGAGCGCGGTCAGCGGCGGCAGCTCCGCGGTGGTCCCGGTCGCGGTCTGGTCGAGCGCCTGCCAGTCGGGACGATAGCGTGCCAGCAGCAGCTTCAGCTTCGGGAACACGTGCGACTCGAGCTTGGCGATCTCCTGCTCGGCCTCGCGGAACGACTTGACGAACTCCTCCTCCAGGCTCTGGCGCAGCAGCGTCGAGTCGCTTCGCCACACCCGGCCGCGGTGCCCCTCGACCAGGGCGTTGCGCATGTTCTCGCACTCCACCTCGGAGAAACCCGCCACCACGTCGCGCAGGATCTCGACCGTCTTGATGCACTGGTCCTCGATCACCTGGCCGGTGCGGGCCTCCAGCTCCGTAAGCAGGGTGCGCAGCGTGCCGGTGAGGCGCTCGTTCTCCTTCACCTCGGCATCGGCGGCGCGCAGCTCCTCGCCCTGGTTGCCGACGGTGGCGACCGATCTCCCTTCCGTCTCCAGCACCTCCACCTCGTGACTCGCCGCGTTCTGGCCGACGCGGGCCAGCTCCGAGAACGAGCGCGAGATCTGGGTGAGGACGCGACCGGTGTGGCTGTCCAGGGTGAGGCGGGCCAGCACCTCGCACAGGGGCGACAGGCCCGAGCACACGAACAGGGTCTCGATGCGCTCCTGCGGTGTGGACGGTGCGACCGGCGCCGCGCTGTCCATGAGGAACTGGGCGTAGTCGCGAACCTTCGGAGTCAGCGCGCGGTCAGCCTCCGGACCGCCGCCGCGAATGGCAAGCTCCGCCCACAGCGCGCTCCCCGCCACGACGGGAATCTCCGAGCTCGGGAACTCGCGCCCCAGGCCGCTCTGCACGTGCTTCACGATGGCGGGCACCTCGCGGGCGAGGTCGCCCAGCTCGTCGATGCGGTTGATGAAGACGCAGATGCGCTCCTTGTGGAGGCCGCGCAGGATGCGCAGCAGCGCCACATCGGCAGATGAGAGCGCCTGCCGTGCCGTCAGCACAACGATATAGATATCGGCGTTCTCCAGGGCGCGGCGGGTGATCTCGTCGCGCACCAGGAACGGATCGTTGGTGCCGGGTGTATCGATGATGGTGGTGGGAAAGCCGAAGTCGTTGCTGGAGAAATAGAGATCGGCGGACTTGACCACGTCGGAGTAGACGCCCTTATGCTCCGACCCCGTGCTCGGCAATCCGGAGCAGACATATCGTTCGAGCACCTCGGTGGTGATCGAGGGGAATGCGTGCTTCTTGCCGAGCAGCGTGCGCAGCGTGGAGCCGAGCCGTTCCTCGGAGCGGCGCCGCATCGCTTCCACGTGCTTGTGCAGCAGCTCGGGCTCGAAGCCTGGCACCAAGCGCTGGGTGAGCTCGCGGATATGGCCGCCGCCGCGCGCCAGCCGCTCCCACTCGTTCGAATCGAAGAACGAGAACTCCGCCGCGATGTTCGGCGGGGCGTCGCCACGCGCGAAGTGCAGATGAGTGACTGCCGTGGTCCACGGGTTCACATCGGTAGGGAGCAGCCCGGGGCTGCGAACGAGCCCGTTTATGAACGTGCTCTTGCCTGCCTTCACCTGCCCGATCACAGCGATGCGGCAGGTGAGCCGCGCCAGCAGACGCAGCATGTCGTCTACGAACGAGCCGCCGCGGAACGGGCGGGCCGACTGCAGCTCGCGGCCGCAGACCACCAGCTCCCGCCGCATGGTCTCAAGCTCCGCGCCGATCTGGCGCGTTGCGAACAGCCGTGCGCCGGCTTCCGGCCCCTGGTGCTCGCTGCGAATGTCATGCGATGGATTCGACACGGCCTCCCCCTGCAGGAAATCCCCGCCGCCGCCATTCAAGGTTGAGGCTGCGACCCTGGGAGCGGATGGTACCTAACCCAATTACAGTGCATCCTGTCGGCCAGCTCAGCCCCGCCTATTGTGCACTATTGGCGCGGCGGCTGCAGCGACAATCGACAATGGGGTGCGCTTGGCGATTGGACGTGGAGCGGAGCCGCCCTGAGCTGCGGCACCTCTGTTGCGTGTCCCGGCGACCTGCCGGCATGCCCATCGGTGGCGCGCCGGTTGCACTTTGCTGGGATTGTCATGGAGGCGGCGGCACGACATGAAGAATAACGAGCGCAAAGCATGCCGGGATGATAGGGGGGAGTGGGGCGGAAGTGAGATGCTGTTGTTGCTTATGGGTTGAAGTTCGGCTGGCATGCGCGCGATACCGCGGCTGCCACCTTCCCGACCAGATTCTGGGTGACATGCGCCATGCGGCGCCGCTTGGTTAGCTCACATGGCACATTCAAACAACAAAGATCCCAAGCTGAGCGAGGTCAAGGCGGTCCTCCAGCGCCTGCAGGGCTTCGAGACGGAGCCCGAGCCTGCCACCAATAAGTCCGCCGGCACGGACCGGCAGTCGGGACGCGGCGCGGTAGTCGCCGCATGGTTCGTCATTCTGGCCACAACGGTCGGCCTGCTCGGGGCGGTTTACCTGTTCGTCCTCACCACGGGACCTGGCCCCGATCCGCCCAGAACGGCCGAGGAGGCGCCGGCGCGGACGGTGAGCGTGCCGCCGTCGCCTCCGCAGGCGCAGGAGCCTGCCGCGGCCCCGCAGCGGCCTGACCCTGCGGCGCCCGACGTGAGGGCCGCGCTGGAAGGGGCACGCGCCCTCATGGCCAAGGGAAAGGTGCGGGCGGCGCGGGAGCAGCTGCTTACCCTCGCCAACAAGGGCTCCCCCGACGCGGCGTGGGACTTGGCGCGGTCCTACGATCCGAACGTGCTGGTGGGGCTGTCGGCCGATGCCACCCCGGACGTTAAGGAGGCGACGCGCTGGTACCGCACCTGGTATGCCGCAGCCGTACGGGACGGCCTGGTGGCCGACAGCGTCTCGCTGGAGCGCATCATCGGCTCGATGCGCCAATAGCCGCGTGCCGCCATAGCCGCGCTCGTGACAGCGGCGGAGTCGTCGAGGCTTCCGATAAAGCATCGGGGCCGCCGGCACTCCGGAAGCCCCGACATTCTGCCGTCAGGCGGCGAGGACAATCCTGCCCCTCGCCATGGACCACGCTGCTATTTCCTCGGTGGCTCGCTCTTGATTTTCGGATCGGGACCGCCCGCGAGCGTCGACGGTCCCTCCACCTGCGGCTCGCGCGCACCGCCCTTCTTGTTGCTCGCGGCGGGTGTGGTGCCCATGGTGGCGCTCGGGGTGACCTGGGCTTCCCAGAACCGACCGAGATGGCGCTCGATGATGCGGTCGTACTCGCCGCGCTCGCGCAGCTTCTCCAGCGAGGCGTTGATATAGTAGAGGATCGTGCGCGCGTGCGGGTGCGACTTGGAGATCAGCACGTGGTAGGTCGTGAGCGCCACCGGCTGATCAATCATCCGTACCTTGCCGCCAATCCCGATCGAGGTGATGCTGGCGCGGCCCGCGAGCTCGGCCTCCACCACGCCGTCCACGGCGCCGGTGTCGAGAAGGCGGAAGCACTCGTCGACCGACGGCGGACGCATGAGGGTGACTATGCCGTCCTTCACCCAGTTGCGGCCGTCCTTGTCGAGCTCATGGACGGGATAGCCCGCCGGCCGGCACAGCGTCATGCCGGAGATGTCATCTCTCCTAAGAGACTTGACCTTCGAGTTGTTGCGCACGAACAGGCCCGTGAGCACCTCGTACAGCGGCTCAGAGAAGAAGAAGCGCTGGCAGCGGAACTGCGAGCTCTGGTCGAGGTTGGTCGCGCCCTCGCAGTCGGGCCGGGCCCAGGGGAAGCCCACATCGAAAGCGCGCGTCAGCAGCAGCGGGTTCAAGTGCGCGGCCCAGTCGTTGACCCAGGAGACGCCGAAGTCGAAGCGGCCCTTCGATTCCTCCTTGACGAGGTTCATGGCGGAGCTGATGACGTGGGTGAGCATGCCGCCGCCTTCCAGAGAGCGGCCCGTGTACGGCGCGAAGCCGTCGGCGGTCAGGAACTCCACCCGGTTCACCAGGGACGAGATGACGAACATGGGCTCAGCCGACGCCGCCGCTGACGACGAGGCGGCGGTGGTCGACGCGGCCGCCGGTGCCGCCGGGGTGGTGGCGGCAGCGGCCGGTGCCTGCCCGCCGATGCACGGCAGTCTCAGCGACAGCCCCGGCACCAGCAGCGAAATGTTGCCGCCGAGCCGGTCCTGGTTGGCGTAGAAGATCACGGTCCACTGCGTGGGGTTGCCGTAGGCGCGGGCCGCGATCTGCGCCAGCGTCTCACCCTCCTTGACCACGTGCTCCGTCCCGCACGTCTGGGCGTCGACGGTGCCGGGTCGCAGGATGCCCACGACAGCGGCGACAAATCCTAAGGTCATCAGCAGGCTTGTGAGCCAGCGCGCACCCTGTCTCGACCGCAACATCCTGTGTATCCCCCAGACAAACCCGCCCGACCGCACCCGGCCGCGTCCGCAAGATTACCAGTCCTTAAACCGAAAGGCCATGATACGGCATAATATCCTGCAGCCCCAACCGCCGTCCGCATACGCCCATGCAGGCCTGCGGAAATCTTGAATCCGCTTGGCAGAAGCTGGCCCACGATGCGCTGTGGATTGCGGCAAAAGTGGGTTTGCTCCGCAAAATCAATGCCAGCTTGCGAGCCCCAAGCGAACCACTGTCTCATCCATTAGGGTCAACTCGTCGGATTGTACAGATTTTTTCCCGCCCCTGTGCGCGCCGCCAGACCGCCGCCCGCGAACAGTCACCGCCCGAGCCTGCAGCGGCAACTCAAACCGCTGCAGGAGACAAAGTGCTACGCGCCGTGCTCAGTCTGCATCTGCTGGTCGATACGCACGAGCGCGCGATGGGCGACCCGGCTCGTCATGCGGAGGGCCGCGGCAGCCCGCTGCTCGCGCAGCCGCATCAGCAGGCCTCCGAGCACGCTCTCCAGCGCGGCCGCGCCGCTAGCGAGCCACTCTCCGCCGGCAGGCCCGCTCCGGTCCTTGCCCATCACCGCCAGCGCCTCCGCGGTCGAGACCAGAACGATACCGGCGAAGGACGTACCCACCTCCTGGTACAGCCGGCCCAGCAGCTTCTCCTGATCGCGCGCGTTATGCAGGAGGTCGCGATGGGTGGCCACCAGGATGCCGCGGTCGCCAAGCCGCGGCGGCAGCATGCTCCAGGCCGTTCTCTCGCTCTCCTTCCAGGCTTGGGTGCTCATGGTGCACCAGATCGCCGCGTCCACGTGATGGGCGATCAGGTCGATCTCGGGCAGGCCGGATCTCGGATCGACGAGACCGGGAAGATCCACGATCTCCACGGACTGCAGGCGCTGGGAGGGCAGGCCGACCTCAATGCGGAAGATCTGATCACCGCGCGGCAAGCCGCGGTCGCTGCGGAGGCGCGCCCGCTTGCCGTTCCGCTGCACCGTCCAGATCTCCGGCTCGGCGGCGTAGTAGAGCAAGGTGGGGATGCGCGTGTTGGAGAGAATGGCGGTGGGAAGGCTCTCGATCCCCGCCAGCAGGTTGGCGAGCGACGACTTGCCCGAATTGATCTCCCCGCAGACCGCTACCCGAAGTGGGCGATCCAGCCGTTTCTCCGTCCGCCACAGAGCGCGGATTGCCGGGGTGAGCCGCAGGTCCGGCGAGGCGGCACGTTGCAGCTTGTGCCGAGCCTGTCTCAGCTGGTGGATGACCCTGGCTGTCGGCGCGTGCACCACGTCCAGGTGATCGCCCCCCACCGGGGCGGCATCGCCCTCCGGCTGCAGCGACAGCGACCGCAGCGGCCCGACCAACGTCCTTACCGAGGCATCCCTCGGGTCATGCGTAACGGCCGGCTCGCCGCCTGGATGGACGGTCAAACCTCTGAGAGGTCCGGCCCATGTTCTGGCATTGCCGTCCGGCGACCCTGACTCCGTCGCCGGCTCGCCGCTGGCTTTCGCAACGGCGGTTTCGCTGGCCTCTCGAGGTGGCAACGGCCTCAGAGGCACTACTCGACCACGTACGACGCTCAACGTACTCGTCCCTCTTGCCCCCAGCACCCACGTCCCACAACGAAAAAGCGGATTCTAGGCGAAGTGTGTGTCTTGATCAACACCATATCGAGGGAAAGCGCACAAACTTTGGCCGCGTGCCCTCCCCGACCTGACGCGCCGCGGTCGCAGCGAAGCGGCAACCGGGGGCCTGCAGGGCCGGCGCGAACGGGACTAAACCTGCCCTTCCTCAGCAATCGCCCCGATTGCCTTGAGAAGCTCAGGTGTTGGATCGTTCTGCGGTACTGGGAACAACGGAGGTCCCCCCGTGAAGAAGCTCTTGATCGCAAGCATCCTCGCCGCGTTCGGCGCGTCCATCGTCCTTCCCGTCCTCTCCGACGATGCATTCGCCGCCACGAAGAAGTCGAAGACGAAGATGGAGAAGCACTTGAAGAAGAAGCCGACCGGCAAAATGTGAGCGATGACACGGCCGTGAGCGCGACAGGAGCGCAGCGTCGTCTGCGCTCCTACCGCGGCCCCCTCTACGCGAGCTTCTGGAAGCGGTGGCAAGTCTCCCGCCAAGCCTCACGCCCTGTCATGGCCAATGCCCGGTTCGCGTCGGTCCTGCATCGCCTCAAGAAACTCACCGATAAATATTCCCCTCGATAAAATCGCCCACTCTCTGCCCCAGCACACGCCCGCTCCGCGTCTTGCGCCGGCGGTGATCGCGGCCAGCCGGAGCGCCAGCCGCCCTTTTCCGGCCGCGGCTCGATTTCCATCGCCCCACAGTTGTGGGATAGCGCCTGCCTCGCCCCCATCTAGTCCTTGTCGCAATTGCGTGGCATCCTGGGCACGCTCTCAAGCCTTCCTCCATCGCGAGCCTACATCGCGAGACGCGATTCAACTCGTGTCGACAGACGCAATCAACTTGTCAGGAGCGGACGATGCAGTACGTGTGCGATGCCCCGCCCAAGACATGGTTCCGCATCGAGACCGAGGGCGAGGCCACCCTCGAGTCGCGCACCATGAGCCACGCCGTCGAGAAGTACTTCAAGCAGGCCTACGAGCAGGCCGCCAAGAGCTACGTGCCGCCGCGCTCGGCACCCTACATCGAGCAGAACATTGGGTTGAAGGCGCACATCCAGCGCGTGATGCCGCTGTTCCTTACCCTGCGCGACGCGGAGGGTAACGCGCTGGTGACGGCCATGCTGCCGCCGCTTGGGAAGGACGAGAGGTCCTTCAAGCCGATCGTGGTCGGCGTCGACAACTCCGATCCCTACCCCGAGCACGGTGACGCCATTCGCCAGCTCGCCCGGCACTACGGCCTCACCCTTGATCCGGCGCGCTGCTTCCCCTATCGGCGCGGCTGATGGATGCGCTCTCCCCGTTTGCTCCATTTAGGCACGAACGGGGAGAGAGAGTTGGGGAAGGGGCAGCCGCAAGCGAACCGCTCTCCGGAGCACCTCAAGTATTGCGCGGGCTGACGCCGCCCCGCACGGTCCTGGCGACGGCCTTGCCGCGGTCGAACTCGGCGCGGCGGCGGGCGATCTCCTCGGGAGATAGCCGGGCGATGTTGGAGTAGTCGAGCTTCCAGTCGGCGCTCGCCTCGTTCCACACCAGCGGCGACTGCAGGGTCGTTCGCGGCGCAGGCGCAGTTTCCAGCAGCGCGAGGGCCAGCTCCAGGGTGGCAGCCTGCGAGGCCGGGTCGCGCGGCCTGCCGGCGGCATTGCCCAGCGGGAAGTCGGAGAAGAGCAGGCGCGGCACGCCCACGTGCTCCACGATGTCCTTGGCGCACCCCATCACCACGGTGGCGATGCCGTTCTCCTCCAATAGGCGCGCGCACAGGCTGACGCTCTGGTGGCAGACCGGGCAGTTGGGCACGAGCAGCGCCGCGTCCGCTGCATCGGCCTTGCAGCGGGCGAGCACCTCGGGGCAGTCCACCTCCAGCGTAGTGCGATGGCTGCGGTTGGTGGGGAGCCCGTGGAACCGCGGGGCGACAGTGCCGATGCGCCCGCGCGCGGCAGCGCGGCGCAATTCGGGCAGCGGGAAGTAGGTGGCTGGGTCCTCGGCCGTGGTGTGCTGGCGGTCGATGGCGATGTGGGAGATGCGCAGGTCGTGGTCCTCGCCCGTGTCACCCGAATAGACCGTGAAGAATTTGACAGCTGCGTTGTAGGGCGCACCGGGGCACTGGTTGCCCTTGCCGGGCTGATAGGGCGCCGCGGTGGTGACGATGGCCACGCGCGCTTCGCTGAGCGGCTTGGCGAGGCGATGGAACGGCACGTGCGCGTAGTGCGCCCACTCGTAGGGCGCGCCGTAGCCCAGCCCCACGTAATACTCGCGGATGCGCTGCAGATAGGGGATCGGCGCATCGTGGGGTGCGGCGAAGCCGAATGCGTTGCTGCGGTGGTCCGTCACGGTCACGCTCTTACTCGTCCTCGGCGAAATAGTCCTCGTCCAACCGCTTGAACTCGATCGCTCGACTGACACGCACGCCCACATTGTGCTCTATCATTAGTTCAGTAAGGCGCGCGCCATCGATCAAGATCACGCGCTGCGACAAGTGCCGTACGAACTCTTGCGCCTGACTGCTGAAGCTCGAAGTCGTAACGAAAACGCCCTTCGATGCCCCTAACCCAACGAGGCTGCCGACAAAGGCTTGAACGTCTGACCGGCCAATAGAGTTCTCCTGCGCGTACCGCTTGGCTTGAATGTAGACGCGATCCAGCCCAAGGCGATCCTCATTGATGATGCCATCGACGCCGCCGTCGCCACTACGCCCCAGCTGGGCGGCCGCGCTACGGTGCGAGCCTCCGTATCCCATCGCAAGAAGCAGGTCGATGATTACATTCTCAAAAAAGCTCGGGCTATTCTGCAAGATGCGCAGGATCAGGTCTTGGCGAAGCGCGGATCTCAACGCGCTGTAGGCTGCTTCTATTTGCTCCTCGGGCGTGACTTCATCGATCGATGGCTTGGACTCTTCCGGGTGGACTATCGCGTCATCTCCCCCGCGCGCCCTACGATAGAATTCCCGAAACTCGGGATATTGACTGAGCATCTCGACATCGATCTTCTCGGGATTCCTCGCGAGCAGCGCACGTCCCTGCTCGCTCGCAACGAAAGCCCCCCGCCGCGGCTGTTCGAGCAGTCCAGCTTTCACCATGTAGGACTTGGCCCAGTGAATGCGATTATGCAGTAGTCTCTGCCGAGCGCTCGGCAACATCTGCTCACGTTCTTCCTGCGTAAGACCCAACTCATCAGCAACTTTCTCCGCGACCTCCGGTACGCGCGTCTCGCCTCGAGTTGCGTGCTTCAAAAGGGGCAGCATCAGAGACTGATAATCCGGGATGGGCATTTTGCGACCCTTGCAAGGCAATAAGCGCTGCTTGCACGCCACGCCGCGGCCAGTAATGAACTCCGACTCGCAGGTCTGCCTCCATTACGCGCCTGTAGTCAACTCGTCCTGCACCGGGTTGGACAGCACCCCCACACCTTCCACCTCCACCTCCACCACATCGCCGGGCACGAGCCACTTCGGCGGATTGAAGCGGGCGCCGGCGCCGTTGGGGGTGCCGGTGAGGATCAAGTCGCCGGGCTCCAGGGTGGTAAAAGTGGAGAGATACGAGATGAGATAGTCGAACGGAAACAGCAGCCTGGCTGTAGTGTCGTGCTGGCGCTCCTCGCCGTTGACTCGGGTCTGGAGGCGCAGCGGCCCGGACGGGGCCGCGTCGGTGGGGACGATCCAGGGACCGATGGAGCCCGAGCGGTCGAAGTTCTTGCCCTGCGTGACGTTGAACTTGCCGTGCCGCGTCCACTCGCGTGCGGTGCCCTCGTTGGAGATGGTGTAGCCGAACACGTGGCCCATGGCCGCCTCGCGGGCGATGCGTCGGCCGCGCTTGCCGATCACCAGCGCAATCTCGCCTTCGTAGTCGAACTGCTTGGTCTCGGGCGGGCGGATCAGGGGCTGGCCGTGCGCCACGAACGACGCCGGCACGCGCAGGAAGACGCTGGGGTTCTTCGGCTGCTCGGTGCCGTCGCTGTACTCGGCGTTGCGGTCGAGATAGTTGATGCCGACGCACAGGATCTTGCCCGGCGCCGGCAACGGCAGATCCAGCTTGACGGACTCGATGGGATAGTCGCCCGCCTCGCGTGCCACGATCTCCTCGGCCCGCGACTTCAGCCGTTTCCCGATCAGATCGACCAGCGCGGGCGCCTCCTGGCCGAGACGTCCGCCCAGATCGACGACACCGCCGCCGTCCTGGACCACGCCATAGCTCGTGCGGCCGGCGCGCTGGAACGTGATCAGCTTCATGGGCGCTTCCTATGGGCTGTGTGGCCTACGAGGCTGGTAAATTCTCAGCCGCAACGCGCCTTGTCCAGGCGCTCGCGGTGCCTCGCTGCAATCGGATCCGCCGGGCTCGCCCGCGCGCCATGCATCGCGGCCTGGCCGGCGCACGCTTCCCACTTGAGGGCCTGCACGGCCAGGCAGCCATTTGTGGGGCCGGGCGATGCCGGCCCCGAGCTCTGCGCGCCCCCTGGGCGCCCCTGGCCCCGCATCGCTCCGGCCCGGACGATGAGCGGGCTACTGCGTCCGCTTCACCTCGATGTGGCGCGCCTGAGCCTGCTCGCCGGCGCCCTCGGGCTTCGGCAGCGTGACGGTGAGCACGCCGTCCTTGAAGTCGGCCGACACCTTGTCGGGGTCCACGTCGAAAGGCACCGTCATGGTGCGCTGGAAGGCGCCGAACGAGCGCTCGACGCGGTGCAGCACGCGCTCGCCGTTGTCGCCGTCCTTCTTCTCCTCGTGCTCGGATTTCTTCTCGCCCTTGATAGTGAGCTGGTTGCCGGAGAGCGACACGTCGATGTCCTTCTCCTCGACGCCAGGCAGCTCGACCTTGAGCGTCACCTCCTTGCCGGTTTCGCTCACGTCCACGCGCGGCGCCAGCGTACCGCCCATGCTGCGGCCGAACCAGTCCTCGAACAGGGAATCGAGCTGGGTGCGGAAGCCGCGGAAGAACGGGTCTAGCTCGCGTCCGCCCCAGGGCGTGGGCAGCCAAGATTTGTCGGGCATCGGAACCTCCATCGCTTGCAGCGGATCGGGGTAGCGGGGACTGACCCCGCACCACCGGCGGCGCCAGCCGCCTGCGCAAAGGCTACAGGCGGCGCAGGAGGCTGTGCACCGCAATGGATATGTAGTGCGGGTGGATGGACAATGTAGGTGTCGCCGGCGTCTGCGGCGTCAGCCCCCTGGGCCGCCTGGGGGCCGACACCGCAGCTCCAACACCGGCTCGTGTGACGGTGTCAGGCCCTGCGCTCTGACACCGTCCCGAGATCGTCGGCTACTTCACCAGCGCCCAGGTGCCGTCCTTGACGGTGAGCAGCACGCGACCGCGCTCGTCGAGGCCGGAGTGGTCGGTGGGCGTGAAGTTGTAGACGCCGTGGCTGGCGGCGATCTCCTTCTCGCTCTCGATCGCGGCCAGCAGCGCGTCGCGGAAATCCTTCGAGCCTGGCTTGGCAGTCTTGAGCGCCACCGGCACCACCCGCTTCAGAATCTGGCCCACGTCGTAGGCATGGCCGCTGAACTGGGTGATGGAGCCGGCGCCGTACTTGGCCTCGTAGGCCTTGAGGTGCTCTACCGCCGCATTGGTCTGCGGGCTGGGGGGAAGCAGCTCCGCCACGACCAGCGGGCCCGACGGCAGGATCGCACCCTCCGCCGACTTGCCGGCGATGCGGATGAAGTCTTTCGTGACGGCGCCGTGCGTGTGATAGATGATGCCCGTGAAACCGCGCTCGCGCAGCGCGATCTGCGGCAGCGCCGCGCCGGTGCCGGAGGCGGCCACCAGCACCACGTCGGGCTTGGCGGCGACCAGCTTGAGCGTCTGGCCGGCCACCGACGTGTCGGCTCGCGCATAGCGCTCCTCGGCCACCATCTTGAGGCCCATGGGCTCGGCCTGCGCCTTGAACTCCTTCACCCACAGGTCGCCCCAGCTGTCGGAGAAGCCGATGAAGCCGACGCTCGTCGCCTTGTTGGCCTTCATGTGGTCGAACGCCGCTTTCGCCATCAGCGATACGGGCTGCGGCATCATGAAGGTCCACTTGCCGCGCTCCGGCGGCAGGCCGATGGGCGATTGGGTGAAGTGCGGCACGCCGTTCTCCAGCGCCACGCCGGCCACGGCCATGGAGCTCGGTGTGATCGACGAGCCCACCAGCACGTCCACCCGGTCCTCGGTCACGAGGCGGCGGGCGTTGGTGGTGGCATTGCCGGGGTCGCTGGCGTCGTCGAGCACGATGACGGTGATCTTCTCGCCGGCGATCTCCTTCGGAAACAGCTCGGTGAAGGTGTTGCGGGCGGGCCCGCCGAGGGCGGCGGCGGACCCGGTGGCGGCGATGGTCACGCCCACCTTGATCTCAGCCAGCGCCGCCTGCGGCAGGGCCAGCACCGCGACGACGACCGCCGCAAGGGGCCAGGTTCTTAGAGCGAGCTTCATGCGCGGGGTTTCCCTCCCTGAACGACTTTCTCGGCGTGCACTGGCCCGCACCTGCGGGCACAGCCTCCAGGCACGGAGCCGGCCTCACGCGTGTGGCAATTGTTATTAAGACCAACGAAGGCAAGTCAATGTGCGGCCCCTGTGGCGCAGCGCAGCAAGGGGTGGCGAGGAGGAGCGCAGGCCCCGGGGGGCGGCGGGGGGCGTCGGAGGGCCGAAAGGCGCGGATGCCGCGCCTGCGTCCCGTACCGTTGCGGGCACCGACATCGCGTTTGACGCTGGAGGCGCCGCCGCTATGATGCGCGGCCCTCCACTCGGGCCCCAGTGGCGGAACCGGTAGACGCGTCAGACTCAAAATCTGATGTTCGCAAGGACGTGGGGGTTCGAGTCCCTCCTGGGGCACCAATGACTTAGCACAGATTGGGCCGGAATTCGTTGTCGCAACGGCTCGCAACAAGAGGTAAGCAAAATCAGCCATTTGTAACGGGTCGCAATGAGGGGTTGCGACAAGGATGCGACAACGAACACCCCATGGTGCGCGACCTGACGTTTTGTGCCGGCTGCACGATGGCCCGCACCGCGGCGCCTATATAAGGTCTTCGTCATGAGCGGGACTGCAAAAGCACGGCGGACACCGGGCACCAAGGTCTTTGGCGACGACGGTTGGAATAAGCGCATCCGTTTGGCGCGTGAGGCGGCAGGCCTGTCGCTCGAAGAGGCCGCAAATGCGATGGGCGTGTCGGTGAGCGCCGTCCGGCAGTGGGAGGGCGGGCACAAGTTTCCGTCGAGAGAGAATCTGCTGCAGCTGGCGGATGTCTGCGCTGTTGACATGGTTTATCTGGTCACCGGCTTCAGCGCGGAGGAGCTGAGGATTGCAGAAAAGATCGTTGGGAAGCGGCCGGTCCCGATGCTTTCGCTTGGTCAAGTCCGCCTAATTGAGCCAGGTATTCCACCGCCTGAGTGGCCGGAGGACACTGCGGGAGTCCTTCCATCATTTCCCTGCTCGCCGCAGGCCTTCGCGATCGAGGTCTTCGACTACCACAACTCCCCCGACTTCGAGGCCGGCGACATCGTGGTGATCGACCCCGACGTCAAACCCCTGCACAACGATTGGGTCCTCGCGACCGTGGGAGAATCACGGTCCCCGTTCTTCGCCCGGCACGTGCTGCACGGACCGGATACCGCACCGACAATGGCTGACTTCCTCCAGGGGCGCTTTGACGATATCGACGCGAAAGCAAAGGAAGAGGCAGAGCGCGCTTTCGACAAACTGGTGGAGTTATTCGGCGAGAAGGAAGCGAATGATCTCAGGCGCAACTTAGTGACCTGGCGGTTGAAGCCATCGTGGGGAGATCCGATTTCGCTGCGTGACCCTAATCGGGTCATTGGGACCATGGTTGAGCGCCGGCACCCACGCCGGGCGATTTCAACAGTTTCGAGCACGGGGAAATGAGCAAGTCGCTTGACATCTTGCTCGTACTCGCATTTGGCTGCCTTCACCAATCTTCACCTAAAGTGAAGCGCAGACACCATTCAGTGCGAGACGACAATGTCACAGACATCGAAACGCGCGGTCCAGGTTCGTCTGAACCGCGATCCTGGTCCCAGCGCAGACAATCTGGATCTGGCTAACGACATCCTCCGCGGCGCGGAGGCGATCGCAGCGTTCACCGGCGATCCTGTCGAACGTGTGAGGTACTTGGTCCGGCGCAACCTCATCCCCCACTACCGGCAGGGCTCCCGGATCTGCGCGTCGAAGCAGGTACTTCGGGACCGCCACCTACAGGCGGCCAGGGGCGAGGCCGCATGAGACGCCAGAAAACGCAAAGGCGCGCCGATGGACCAGCGCGCCCCGAGAAACTGTCTGCTGCCAACCACCACGTCAACAGCGTCTCCAAGATAAGGCCGTACTGCGCGTTTTGCAACCTTTTCGGCGGCGCCATCCACGAGAGATGGCACCATGCTCTTCCCATCGCACCTCACTGACGCCGAGCACGCCGGCCGCGCCCTTGCGCACCCCTTCGCTCTGCTCCTGCCGAAGCAGGCCATCGCGGCCCTATCCGACATCGCCACCGGGACGACGCCGGCCACCACAGCCGAGCGCCACCTACTGGGCGAGATCTTACACGCCATCGACGCCGCCGAGGTCGCCATATCCCGGAGGGCGGCATAGTGCTCGACTCCTCGACCACGCCCACCGCGACTACGTCAGCTCTGGTTCAGCAGGCCCAGTCTCTTCCTGCGCTCGTTGCCCGCGCCGCCGAGACACTCGCCAACGCCGGAACCGCAGCCGAAGTGCTCGATGCCGGCCAGATGGCATCGTTCGCCTACGACGTGGCGAAACGGCTGGCGCGGCTCGCGAAGGCCAAACAGGCGCACGACACCCTGATCGCCGCCACCCACCGAGCCCAAGCCGACGCCTTGGAGATCGAGGCGCAGGCGAAGCGCCGACTGGCCGACGAGTATGACGCGGCGCAAGAGCGGGGAGAGGTCCAGAAGCCAGGCGGCGATAGGGTGAGCAATGTTCCAGACCGGAACAATGCTCCTACCGTCCAGGACATCGGCCTCACCCGCAAGGACATCCACGAGGCCCGCCAGATCCGAGACGCCGAGCGCGAGCGGCCCGGCATCGTGCGCCAGACCTTGGACGCCAAGCTCGCCGCCGGTGAGGAGCCGACGCGGGCCGCCGTTAAGGCCGCAGTCGCGCGTGAGAGGCCGAAGGCCGCCACCACCAAGGCCGCTGAGAAGCGGAAGCCGCTCGCGCCGGACATGCGGTCCGCCGTAGAGGCGCTCATGGCGTCGGACCCAGCTCTGCACCGGGAATTCCTGGTGTCGGCCTCCGAGCACCTCATGGACGTTGACACCATCTGCGCGGTCCTGCGTGCGCTGCTCAATCGGATGCACCCCAAGAACGTCGCCACCCTCCTGGTCGATGTCTTCGGCCGGCCAGAGTTCGCGAGGGCGGTGGCGGACGCCATGACTGAGCTATTCGACGCGCGGGAGAAGGAGGACGACGAGGCCGCCCTGGGCCTGGAGGGGCCGCCATGACGGCTCCCACCTCCTACATCGACGCCCTGATGGCCCGATGCCCGCCAGGTACCGTGCGTGTCGTCGGCGATTGTCCGCGCCCCCGAAGAGCATCCAAAAGCACGAGGGCGCGCATGAACGGCGTCGACACCACGCACGAGCGCAGTATCGAGGGCGAGGCAACGCCTGGCATCGGCCACAACTCCGGGGCGCAGCCGACGCCGGAGGACGACGAGGCCAGGGGTATCGAGGGCAAAAAGGCCTACTACATCGGGGTGCTCACCGACTGGTTCGCCAACCGGCGGGAGAAGCTATCCGAGCACATGACACCGGAGGAGATCGGCGCCTGCGAGAGCCGGCCGGCCGTCCTGCTCCAGGCCATGGCCATCGGCATCGCCTCGATCTTCCGAGAGGCACTATTCAACCCCCAGGACTCCGAGAGCGCTGACGAGCGCGCGCGCGGCGCCTTCGCCATGATGGGGGTGTACGTCGTCGACGTGTACTTCTCCCACAATGACAGGGGATGCAGCACCGCTTCGGCTGAGCGAGTCGCGGAGCTGCTCGGCTGCAGCAAGAACAGCGTGAAGCGCGCACGCGCACGCCTCGTTCAGCACCAGATCTTGGCCGGCGGCAGGAAGGACGGATACGGCGACCGCTGGTGGCCGGTCATCAGTCGCAAGCTGGCGGGTGACCCAAAGGCCAGTGTGGTCTGGCTGCTAGACGCGACCAGTGAACCTATCAAGCGTGGCCGTCCGGCCGAAATCTGGCCCCCTGATGCGGGGCCTAGATTAGATGGAGAAATCTGGACCCCCGATGCGGGGCCTAGATTTCCGGAGCCAGGAAAATCTAGGCCCCCACTTCAGAAATCTAGGCCCCCAGATCCGAAATCTAGGCCCCGCATGCGGGGTCGCGAGACATTAGACATTAGACAAGACAATCTATCCGGCGCTGACGCGCCTGGTGCTAGTGCAACCGAAGATTTGTTTTCAGAGGGTACTCCTCCCGATAGCGGAGCCTCGCCTGAGAGGGTACCGACCTCGGAGAAGGACGCTCCCTGTAAACCCTCTTCGGCGGAGCACAAGGGGAAGCGCGCCCCAAAGCCCAAGGCCACCGAGGAGCAGTTCACCCGCTTCTGGGCCGCCTACCCCATCCGAGAGGGCAAGGCCGCCGCGCGCAAGAACTTCCTCGCCCTGTCGTACGATGAGGCCGAGCTGGCCGTCGTCGGCGCCGCCGGCTACGCGGCGAAGATCGCGGCCGAGCGCGCAAGGCGAGGCGAGGAGCCGCGCATCAAGTGGGCGCAGGGCTGGCTGACCGAACGCCGCTTCGAGGATTACACGCCTGCCCACACCGCGGCACCCGCTGGCCCGAGTCTGCCGCCCTGCTGGTGGCGCGATGACCCCAGCTTCGCCGCGAGCCTCGAACTCGCCGACTGGAAGCTCCTCTACGACACCCACGCCAAGAACGGCACCTGGCCGATCGACATGATGGGGCCCGCGCCCGGCGCGCCCGGCTGTCTGCTCCCTCGCGATGTCATTGCGAAGCTCAAGAGAGGCTCGTGATGAAGGCCCACGACGACGATCCCCTGTACCGCGAGCCGCCCCGCAATCTCGACGCCGAGCAGGCGCTGCTGGGCGCCATCCTCGTCAACAACGACGCGCACGATCGCGTCGCCGGCGTCCTGGAGCCCGCCCACTTCTTCGATCCGTTGCATCAGCAGATCTACGAGACGGCGGCCAAGCTGATCGCCGAGGGCAAGCGGGCGAACCCCGTCACTCTCAAGGGCTACTTCGAGAGCGCGGAGCCGATCAGCTCGACGGAGACCGTGCCGCAGTACCTGGGGCGACTGGCCGCCAACGCCACCACCATCATCAACGTCCGCGACTACGCCCGCACCATCGTCAATCTGTGGACTCGCAGGCAACTCATCCTGACCGGCGAGGACATGGTGAACGCTGCCTACAACAGCCTGGTGGACTTCCCGCCCAAGGAGCAGATCGAGGAGCTGGAGCGGCGGCTGTACGCACTGGCCGAGAACCGGGGCGGCGAGGGCCATGTCATCGCCGAGCCGGTTGCGGTTCGCAATGAATTCGCGCGAGTCTTCGAGGCTTATCGCAACCCCGAGGCGGCAAAGGTTGGCATCTCCACCGGCCTCGCGGACCTAGACCGCAAGCTCGGCGGTGGCCTTCAGCCGTCCGACCTCATCATCCTCGCCGGCAGGCCGGCCATGGGCAAGACAGCGCTCGCCGGCACGATCCTGCGCAGCATCGACGTGCCTGCGGTGTTCTTCAGCCTCGAAATGACCGCGGATCAGATCGCGAGACGCATGATCTCCGCTGAAACCGGCATTCCGACCGACCGTCTTCGCAGCGGTGACCTGAGCGAGGCGGAGGCGAGCCTGCTGGCCAGGGCCGAGGGGACCATGATGCAGCGTATCGAGGCGCGCGGCGTCATCCTCGACCAGACCGGGGGCATCTCCATCGCCAACCTCGCCACCCGCTCGCGCCGCCTGAAACGTCAGGTCGGCATCGAGCTTGTGATTGTGGACTACCTCCAGCTCGTGACAACGGGCTGGTCCCGGCGCGACGGCCGTGTGCAGGAGGTGTCGGAGATCAGCGGCGGCCTCAAGGCGCTGGCCAAGGAGTTGAACGTCCCCGTATTGGCGCTCTCCCAGCTTTCCCGCAACGTCGAGAACCGTGAGGACAAGCGACCGCACCTCGCCGATCTGCGTGAGTCCGGCTCCATCGAGCAGGACGCCGACGTCGTGATGTTCGTCTACCGCGAGGAGTACTACGTCCGCCAGCAGCAGCCAACCAACGACGCGCAGCGTACGGCTCGGCTTGCCAAGCTCAAGGAATGCGGCGGCAAGGGCGAGATACTCATCGGCAAGCATCGGCACGGCTCGACCGGCACGGTCGATGTCCAGTTCGACGCCGCCACCACCCTCTTCAGCAACCTTGCCCGCACCGGGCATGGCAACGATCAACCGTGAAAGGAGCAATAACGATGCAGACACAGAACATCATCGAGATCGACGCCGACAAGAAGGTCAGAGCTGAACTTGAGGCACTGGCCCTCCTTGTCGAGTCCGCCCCCGAGGGCAGCCGCCGTCACAACCTGTACATGGCGGCTTGCACCGCCGGCGCCGCCGCGACACGCGGCATTGTCCCTGCGCAGGCTGCCGGTGACCGCCTCGTCACCGCCGCCGCATCGGTCGGCCTCGCCGGCCCCGAGGTCGCGCGCACCATCGACAGCGGGTTCCAGAAGAGCGGTCTGAGCTTCATGCCGTGAAGCAGTGGCAGTGCGTACCCACTCAAACCATAAGGCAACAGCATGACCGACGACGGCAACGTCCACCACCTGCCCGCCCACCGCAGGGGCACCGGGTTCGAGCACATGACGAACGATGATTTCATGATTGCGGCGTTCGGCCCAGAAGCCCTCGCCATCTGCAAGAATACATCGCCCAAGGCGCTGGAGCGGGTCTGGCTCAAGCCGATCGACCCGGCGCGCGCCGACGACATCAATCGGGAGTTCCAGCGTCGCAACAGCAAGCCTGCCTTCAAAATCTGAACCAACCGAAGGAACCGAACATGACGACCACCACGCCCACCACCGAGCGCCCGCTCGACGAGCGGCGCTACGAGAAGCCGAAACCGCCCAAGGTGCCCCACACCACCCACATGCGCGAGCTGGCCATGCCCGACGGCCGCCGGCTGCTACTGGACCGCCGCTCCATCGCCTTCCTCTGCGAGGCCAAGGAGGAGGAGTTCAAGGGCAAGAAGGTGACGATCGTTGCCTTCAAGACGCAGGCGAAGGCTTGCCCGGTGACCACCACATACGACGAGCTGGTGGCATGGTGGCGCGCCGAGGCGCCGGCCGGAGACGGGAAGGAGGCTTAGACCATGTCTCCAGCAGGAGGTCCACCGGTGGAGGCGGCGCCCGCTCCCGCTCTTGAGCAAGCTGAACGTGGCCGCATGCTTTTCCATATCGCTGGTCTGTGGACCGGCTTGGTCGATCCGAGGTGGGGACCTGGCGTCTGGGGTGCCTTGCGCATTGCCATCCTCACGGCCCTGCGCTGTGAGGGGGAAACCCGTAGCTGCTGCATCGTGTGCAGAGAGGGCTGGGGGACGGACCTCGGCATGCGCCCCGAGGGCGTGCTGACAGCAGAACCGACCAGGGGTGACGCGCCCGGTTCCGTCTCGTTGATCTGCGCCGTCTGCTGGGACGCCACTTGGAACGATAGCCTGCGAGCCGCTATCGCTCGCGAATTCGGCGTCGAGGCCGATGATCTGCGGCTGATCCACACCGGGGGCAACGCCTGATGACCGCACGCAAACCGACCGCCGCTGACATGGTCGAGCACGTCGGCACGGTCGAGCAGCGGCTACCACGCCGAAAGCCATCCCTGCCGGCGATCGGAATGGAGGGCGTCAACAAGGGCAGGGCTAGTCTGCCGCTTGCCATCCCAGATCGCCGACACATCGTCGAGCAGATGGTCGAGCATGTTGGCGCGGGCCGAGACCGGACCAGGGAACCACAGCGGCGCGCACAGACGCTTGCGGAACAGCTCTATGACGGAGGGTTCATCGACCACGACGAAGTCACCACCGCAAGAACTGTGCGTGACCTTTACCACAGCGTCGTCAGTACAAGCGAGGGCGTGGCTTCATACGGCGACCCGCGGGGTTGAGGCGCGCCGTGGGACAAAGCCGCGCGGAAGGCCGGCGAGATCGAGCGCCAACGTTCGGACCGCCGCAATCTCGCTTGTTTGATGTATGCGATGTGCGGCATTCGAGCCAAGTCTGGCTTGGCGGACTTCGACCGTCAGCTGTTCGAGATACTGCAGCGCGCCTGTGTGGCCACCGTGGATCGCCCCACATTGGCAATGATCGGCGCGGCCCGTTCGGAATACGGCTCAGAGCGGCAGCGGTCCGCGGCTGGGACAACGGTTCTTAGGGAAGCCCTGCGAAAGGGAGCTATCTACCTGGGGCTCATTCGTGCAGAGCCGTGGCTAGAAGAGGCAAGCTTGCGAATTACTGGAGATGTAGTGAAGTAAATCCAAGTATGCGTCAATTTGCCACAGTATTGATGCTAATTTCTTGAGTTTATCTATTTGCCAAACCTGGTGCACTTGATGTAGTGTATTTTTCCAACGCTGGAATTGCGCCTGCCGCTCACTGAGCCGCGGGCGCTTTGCATCTCCAGCGACCCGTATCCCGAAAAATCCGAGAACCCGAACCGGAGGCATTCATGCGTCCGAACGAAGCGCTGTTCACGCCGATTCAGCGCATCGCCGCCGAGGTGGGCATCACCGCGCAGACGATCACTCGGCGCAAGCAGGACTTCTTCCCCGTCACCAAGATCGGCGGCCAGTGGATGGCTAGGTCCGACGTCTATCGCAACTGGCTGCGTCAGCGCCTTGCTGAGACTTCCGCTAATGGCGATGCTCCGCGAGCCTGACGGCGTCCTCACCAGTGGCGTGGCGCCAGCCGCCCCGCCCATCACGACCAACGACACCTCTCTTTGCATCGTCTGTGGCGAGCGCCCGCGGCTCGGCTCTCTGACAAGATGCAAGCAGTGCCTCCAGGAGGCTGCCGATACTGCTCGTCAAGCCCGTGCCGAGGCCGAAGCCACGGTCAAGGCAAGAGTCCAGGCGAAAGAACAGGCGGCGACTAAGCGATGTACGACCTGCAAGGTTGAGAAGCCGCTCAGCGAGTTCGGCGCGCATCATCGGTCCAGGGACGGCAAACGCAAGGCGTGCAGGCCCTGCGTCCGGGCGGGTCGGGCGCTATGTAAGCCGCTGAGACCGGAGCAGGCGGCGGTGCAGAAGCTCGCAGCCTCGAAGCCAGATAGGCGCGCGAAGAACAAAGCGGCCGTTCGATCGTGGGCACAACGCAATCCCCAGGCTTCGCTAGCTCGTCAGAAACTGATGCGAGCACGGCGCCGCGGGGAGGTGACGCCTCCGGCAACCTGCCAGATCGCTGAATGTGAAGCCACCAGCCTCGTCGCCCACCATGCTGACTACGGCCGCCCACTCGACGTGCTCCACATCTGTCGCCGGCATCACCGGCTCCTACACGGCGGTGTGGCTCTGAAGTTGAAGCCCGGCGTCCCGGCGCGCCTCAGGCGGCTGCCGCCCGTCGGGTTGGAGGCCGCGGCCAGGTGCAAGACAGCCTTCGCGCCAGCGACCGTATGAACATCAATCGTCACCGGCAACCATGCCGGCATGCGCTTCAAGCTCAAGGCTGCTGTTGCGTACCGAACAGCATACGCGCCTGAGACTGCATAGAGGCCGATCGGCTTGGGCGGCGAGCTATCTACTTTAGAAAGAAATAGAGATGGCCAGGCCAAAAGGGAAGCCGAAGACCGGCGGACGCAAGAAGGGCACGAGCAACAAGATCGGCGCCGACGTTCGCGCACTTGCCCAGCGCTACAGCGCGGAAGCGATAGAAACCCTTGCCAAGATCATGAGGGACAAATCCGCGCCGCCGCAGGCGCGCGCCATGGCGGCAGATCGACTGCTTGATCGTGCCCATGGCAAGGCCCCGCAGGCCATCGTCGGCGATCCAGCGAAGCCGCTCCAATCCAACGCGAAGATCGAGATGGTGATTGTCGATCCAAAGCCGACAATCGACCGCCCACCCGAAGAGACCCGCGAGGAATGGCTCGCCCGTCGAACGAAGGAGCTTGGCGTACCAGCCGGCGGACGCCCCAACTAGATCCATGCCAAGAAACAGACGACAGTTCAACCATAAGCACGAGCTGTTCGCGCAGGGACTGGCGAGCGGCGCCAATGTGGGTGTGGCTTACGTGGCAGCCGGCTACAGGGACAGTCCTGCTGCGGCCAGCCGCTTATCAAAAAATGTCAAAGTTCGGGGACGTGTCGCTCAGCTTCAGGCCAAGGCCGAAGCCAAGGCGCTCCTGACGCTCGCAAACCACATGCACGAGCTTGAGAGACTCCGCGACCTTGCTGTGAAGAATGGTCAGATGAGCGCCGCCATCGCTGCCGAGGTCAAGCGGGGCGAATTGATGGGCTTCTATGTCCAGCGCCGCGAGAACACCAACGCGACCTATGCGATCTCGGACAAGCCGATGACGCAAGAGGAGTGGGAAGCGGAGTACGGAGTTGCTCGTGTGGGCGATGCGCCGCAGACGAACGGTCCTCACTAAAAGCGCAGGTCACTCAGCCATGGCAACCACACGCGGTGGCCGGCGTCCCGGGTCTGGGCGCAAGGCCGGAGTTACGAATAGAGCAACTGCTGAGTGCAAGACCGCAGCCCGCAAGTACGGGCCGGCTGCCGTCAAGGAGCTTGCCAAGCTCGCTGGCCTGCTGCCGGGCAGGAACGGTGCGGCTGAGAGCGAGCAAGCTCGCATTGCTGCCTGCAAGGAAATTCTCGACCGCGCCTACGGCAAGGCCGCCCAGCCCTACACAGGCGAAGGTGGCGAAGGCCCGGTCCAGATCCGGGCACTACTCGACAGCATCGACGGTGAGACCCGCGGTATCCCGACTAGGGCCGCGTGACGTGAGCCAGAACGCCAACCACAAGAAGTGTCCTGAACCATGGCCGAACAACTCTTCCCCTCCCCGATGGCGGCGATGCTCCGCGGCAGCCAAATCCCTCCCTTGCCCATCGGGCCGCCGCCGGAGGTGATGTTAGGCGCTCCGACCATCGCCATGTCCGACCTGCTCCGTGCTGGAGCACTCGGCGGACCGGCCGTGGCGCCAGCGACCTTGACGGGACGGGAGAACGGCCCGCAACAGCCGCCAATGGCGCTGCCTGCGTCTGTCGATATCCAGCGTCTCGACTATGGCCAGCCGATGCCTGGCACCCGGCCGTTGGCCGAGGCGCTACCCGGCGCCTTCCCAGAGAGCGAGCGCGGCTGGTATCGCAACCCGGAGAGGCCGACCACCGGCATTGCTGCCGGGCCGCAGTCGAGCCGAGAGGCGTTCGATCTCGCCCAGCAGGGACGCGATCTGGCGTTCGTTGGCGGACAAGCGCTGCCGTTTGCGGTCGGCGGACCGGTTTCGCGCGGTGTTGATGCTGCCGTGAGCGGCGCTGGAACCCTTGGGCGTGCCGCTGCGGCGTCTCCGGCCGGGCAATGGGTTGGCCGAAACGTGGTGGAACCCGTTGCTGGTGCCATCGCGCGCAATCCGACACTGGCCGGGTTCCTGACGGCTGGAGGTGTCACCGCGGCGACACCCGGACAGACAGCTGACACACCTCCGCTTCGTGAGCGAGCGCCTGGCGCGCGGAAGGCTGAGACCGACGTGCGGGGGCGCCTCACAACGGCCGAGGAGGACCTACGCAAAGCGCGCGAGGATGTTGCCCGGTACGATGATCGAAACTTCAACTGGCGCGATGCTGACGCCGTAGAGGCAGCGCAGCGCAATTTCCAGGGCATGGACATTAGGGTCCGGGACCCTAAGACCGGGCAAATCGTTCCGATCCCTTCGGACCGTAGGGATGGTCCGCTGACACGCGCTGGCGCTGCTGAGTATGCGCGCCGTGCGGCGGCAAAGGTCAAGGAGCTTGAGACGGGCCTCGCGGCCACCAGGACTGAATTGGAACGCGCCGGAACCGCAGTGAGGGAAGCAGAGGGCCTCGACGCGAGAGACATAAGCGCTAGGCGCATGCAGGAACTGGACGAGCCGACGTTGGTGCAGAGGTTCGGGCCGAATGCCGGCTACTTCGCTGGCTTCGGACAGGGCGTCGTTGAGCGCTGGGCGCTCGGTAAAGCCTTCCGCGGCTTGGAGCGGGCGCGAACCGAGCGCGCTAACTCTGTCATGGCGCACATGAGCAAGGGTGACGTTAACGAGCGCGTGGGCCGGCTCAACCAGTTCTGGACCGAGGGTGGAAGCCGCAACCCGCCGTATGCGTATACGCCTGGCGCGCGTCCCTATCCGTGGACGGCCGCGCCGGATGCACCGCCGCCGGGTGCGTCATCCGTCTTTGCACCGCGCGATCCTAGCGCGACGCTCAACGCATCTCGGCTCTATCGTCCCGGTCCGTTGGAGAGCTATGGGCCAGTAACCGGAACAACGCTCACTGGCGGGTATGAATGGCACCAGGGCGAGCAGAACATGGAGGAGGCTCGGCGAGAGCTTATCGCTGCAGAGACGGCTGTTGCCGGGAAACAGGCGCCGACCGAGGTTGAAATGCAGCGCATCAGAGATGCGCGTCAGGGCTTGGCCTGGGCTCGGTTCTTGCGGAACGCTGGGCGTGGGGCAATAGGCGGGGGCGCGATGACCGATCTCCACATGCGCGCCCATGCCCCGTCGCGTCCGAATATCGGGCGTGCCGAGACTGAGCGGGGCACTGTTGATCTGCTACTGAATCCGCCTCCAGCACTACCTCCGACAGCGCCAGCCGGACCTAGCGCCCCAACGATGCTGCCGCACTCGTCCACCTACCAGCCACGGGCAGGCGGACGGTTTGCGCCAGGGCGTCCGGTCTATCCTCCGGGCGACCCGCGTCGCGGCGGTAGCTAGCGCGGTGTTGGCGGCGGACAGCTTGGGCGGAGATGATGAGAGCCGCCACGACACGGAACATGCAGTAGAGCGCATAGACTCCAAGCACGCCGATTTTGATCGTGATGTAGAGCATCATATCTGAATTGCTTAGCCGTATGCCGCGCCCATCGAGCAGTCCGCCAAGCAAGAACAACAGCGGCATCGCTAGACCGAAAAGGCAGGTCATAAGGGCGATGCTGTCCGGCACTCGCATCACCCGGTCAAATCGGTCGCGCGCCTGCTGTCTCAAATCATCGGCCATCGGCAATCCCTCCTGACACGGAATCCTAGCCGACGTAGGCACTACCTCGGAAGCGAAATCATGGCAGAACCTACCTTCTCCCCCCGCATGGCGGACTTCCTGCAGGGACGGGCAGGGGCAGCATATGCGCCCGTTATGTCGGAGTTCACGACTCCAGGCGATCTCCAGCGCGAGCGCATCTCGAATGCCCTTGGCTGGGACGTAGGACGCCCAGTTCAGGAGTTCGCGCGGCGGGCATTGCTCCAGTTGCCGATGGCGATGCGTCCCGCGATGGGTGCAATGCCGACGATGAGCGGAGTGCCGGCAAGGCCAGCAGCCACATCGCCAGAACCCGGACCTTGGCAGCCAGGCTACATGCAGGAGTGGTTGCAGGGCCGCTATCAGCCCGCCGCCCGCCCGCAGGCATGGCAGGCCGACAGGCGGTGGGGTTCGCCGGGCAATGAGCAACCGCCTCTGACCTGGCACGACGTTGTCGCCGGGCGCATCCGCACCCCGCAAAACCGCGCCGAGATGATCGAGGCCGCCAAGGGCGTCGGCGCAATCGCGGGCGCAACGGGGACCGCCGCCGGTGGCGCTCAGTTCGGGTTCGATACCTATCGCGGCGAGCCGTGGCAGACGGCCTCGTGGCGGGCCTTGATCGGCCCGACCGCGGGCGACCCGCCATCCTGGTGGCCGCAGCCGCCGCCCGCCGAAAGGCCGCCGCCTCCCAACGGGCCACAGCCGCCGTCGCGGTCGAGATCCTCTTGGGTGGACTGACTAGGGGTCATCACCCCGCAAACATCATCTGAAGGAAAAGCAAATGGCCGATGGCCCAAACCACCCGGTTGCGGGTGTCTCTCCCGACCAGCGCGACGAGACAGAGCCACGTGAGGTGCCCGCCAGGCCCAAAGCCCGTGGCAGCAGTGCCTGGGGCAGTCCTTGGGGCAGCCCATGGGGCACGACGGGCATCAAGCCTGAGAAGGCCATCCCTGAAAGCGGCCGTGACGAGATCACAGAGGCCGATCCCGCCAGCGAGGCGTAAGCGCCGAATCGATCACTGAGGCGCGGTGGTAGTCATAGTCGGCACGTGCCCGCCTGCACGAAACCCAAACAATCAGGAGCGAAGCAGTGCCCTGGAATGGCTCGGCGCCCAACCGACAGGCGGGGCGCACCGACGGTGTGCGCACCGGTGATGACGTATACGCGCAGCAGGCGGCTGCTCCGGTCAGCGTGGACGCCACTCTTTTCGATGTCCACGACACCGACCTCAAGGACATGATCAACGCCTGCTACAAGAAGGACGGCGGGAATACGGCTACAGCCGATCTCCCTATGGGCGGGTTCAAGTTCACCAACGTCGCCGAAGCCGCGGCACGCAATCAGTTTGCGCGCTTCTCCCAGCTCCAGGACAATAAGGGGCAGTACGTCGGTACGGTCGGCGGCACGGCAGACGCCATCACGTTGACGCCATCTCCTGCAATCACGGCCTATGTAGCGGGGCAGCGGTTCACGTTCATTGCCGGCGGGGATAACACCACGGCGGCTACAGTCAACGTGTCCGGCGTCGGCGCCAAGGATATCAAGAGGCCGGACGGTTCCGCTACGGCTCTCTCCGCTGGAGACATCATCTCTGGGGCCATTGCCGATATCGAGTACGATGGCACGAATTTCCTGCTGCTGAGTTGGAGCGCCACCAAGCTCTTGAATGATGCTGCGCCTCAGCTTGCGGCGGACCTCGATACCAACGGCAACGATGTCGCCTTTGACGATGCGCGCGGCATCACCGACGATTCCGGCAATGAGCAACTGGTCTTCCAGAAGACCGCGACCGCCGTCAATCATGTCGAGATCACCAACGCAGCAGCCGGCAATGATCCCGTCATATCCGCAGCAGGCGACGATACCGATATTGATCTTGTCCTGGCAGGGAAGGGGACGGGCGTTCCGAAGATCGGGACCAGCGCCGTCCTGTCCACCACCAACATCAATGACCTGACCGAAGACACAAGCCCAGACTTCGCCAACGACTTTATTGTGACCTATGATGCGTCGGCCGGCATTGCAAAGAAGGTCAAGCTCGGCATCGGCGCAATCGTCGCCATCATCGAGGACCAGAAGACGCAGAACACTGCGGGCCAGACCTTAAACACCGGGTCCGATCAGGTACGCGAGCTGAACACGCTGGTTTACAACCGCGACTCGCTGGTATCGCTGTCGTCCAACCGCTTCACGTTGCCAGCAGGGACGTGGGAGATCGCATGGGATGCGCCGTTCGCTCCCGACAGCGGCAGCGGGCGGCTGCATCAATCGTTTTTGTACAACCAGACGGACAGCGCCGTCGTCGCCCGCGGGATGTCGTCTTATCTGGATACCAGCGTGAACAACGAGAACGGCCAGCAGCTTAGCTCAGGCAGTGCCGTCGTCACTATCGCCGGCAGCAAGGCCTTCGAAATCCGCTCCAGGGTCGGCATACAATCTACAACCGGTGATCCAGCCAACTTCGGCACCGAGGTCTACACGCGGGTGACGGTGCGGAGGGCGTGAAGCCAGCGTGAAGCCTTGCCCGTGCGTTGCTGCGTGAGGTCAATCCGAAAGCCTCCGATGGCGGCGCCAATCTGTTCGGCGGCGAGGACGATATGGTGCTATCCGCGCACTGGCGCGGGTGATCCGATGAGGAGTTCCCAGCGCCCTGCTAGCGTGGCCCTGAGAGCCACCTTACCACTTGCCTGGTTTCGGAGGGCAGCACTCGGGCCGCTTGCAGCTTGGCTATGGGCACTGGGGTCCACACGTGTGCACAACGTCAACGGTGCCGTCTGGACGGGCCCGCGGCAGAAAACAGCAACGACTGGTGTCGCCAGGCGGGGTTGCCTTAGGAGGGTCTGGTTGCGGTGCGGGCGCTGGCCTTGCGTGAGGAATGACGAAGTTGAAGCCCATGGGTAGGTGGCTTCCTCCGTTGGCCGGGCAAACGCCCTTTTTCGGGTATCCATCGAAGAACATACCGTAGCAGTTGTTGCAGTAGCGCCAATCGCGCTGGGATGTTTCCGTCGAGGCGACGTCGTGAGGAATTACAAAGTTGAAACCGGCCGCCCTGTGACCACCTGGTCGGTCAGCCGGGCAAACGCCCTTGATGTTGTAGCCGTCGAAAAACAACCCTTTACACTTCTCACAGAAGCGCCATTCCCCCTGGGACGTCCAGGTTGGGGCAATGTCGTGGGGAATGTGGAAGTTGAATCCGATGGCATCGTGGGCACCCTTAACCGGGCAAACGCCCTTGTCGGGATAGCCCCAATAGAACATTCCAAAGCATTGCCCGCAGAACCGCCAATGTTCCTGCCGCTCCGCAGCAGCCGGAGCGAGATGCCCACTGAGTGCTGTTGCTCCCACTGCCAAGGAAAAGGACTTGAGCGCGTCCCGCCGCGAAAGAAGCGTCATTTGAGTTACTCACTCCGGCTCGTTAACACCCAGGTTGTGCTCTAGGGTGCCGCTTTTGATTGACCCCTGCAGGCAGAGCCTGAACGTGAGAATAAAAATTCGTTGCAGGGCACGGGTGGCGGCAGGAACGACACGCTGCTTGGGGCGCCGACTGTCATTCAGGCTTGTCGGGGTCCGAGCCCCTGGCTTGTCCAGCGCGTCCAGCTCCGCAGTGTTGCCGCCACGAGCGAAATCCGCGTCGCTACAGGCGGTGGTCATTCTCCGTCAACCCTAACGTGCCAACGTTGGGCGGCAAGCAGACCACAATCGGCAACCCACGCAGCATGCTCCAACCCTGGCCGAATGCGCTAACTCAGGACATTTTGGGCGCTCTCGTCTGTCTCTCGGCCATGGCTGTCATTGGCCTGGTTGTCGTATGGGGAGGAGAGAGTAACGACCGATTCCGAAGCCGTAGGCCGCGCCTTAACGTGCGCCGACGACCATACGCATTACTGACCTCTGGTCGTCTTCGGGATCGCCTCCATCATCGTCCGCGAACCCATCGTCTCCTGCGCACGGCTCTGGGCGCAGGTCGTGCAAATAGCGCGTCAACGCGCTATCTTCGTTCCCCCACGCCTGCTCGGCTGTCATGTCCGGAGCTTCCACCCACGCCATAAGCGGCTTGACGGTGCTCCAGCCGAACCCCAGCGCCGTCTCATTTGCCTTCGGCCACGCTATTCGCCGTGCACCTACTAGCTGATGTCGAGCTGCCTACAGAACCTGTCGACTGCAAGCGCGCTCCGTACGATCGCGCGGGAGCAACATTCACAGTTTTGGTAGTCCTGTCTGTCAGATAGCGGACGTGGCTTCTGCTGATCGTTGGTGGTCGCGTCACGACTTCCGCTTGGGCTTCTCGCCCTTCTCGTGCGCCTCTAGCCTGTCCGGGGGCAGAGCCGTCGGCGCCTGCGCCGGCCCGCTACTTGCCTTCGTCGGATTGGTGGCCGGGCTTTTCCCAGCCTGCACTTCTGCCAGCGATTCTCCAGTAAATGAGACCGGCGATGAGGCCGATTGGGGCAAAGAGCAAGAACAGGCCGCCGATGAGACCGCCCGGAATGTACATGATGGAGCTGACGCTCGCCGCAATTGCCCCCGCCACCACGTAGAAAGCAGGTGAGCGGATGCGGTTTGCCTCGCCGTAGGCGATGACAGCGAGGGCGGGGACGGCGGCATACGCGATCATCATCCAGGTCACGACCTGGGCGAGTTCGAGGAACTTGAACAGCGAGGGGGCTTCGCTCTCAATAGCTACCAGGAACGCGAAGATCGCGATCACGAAGCTGGCAGCAAGGCAGGCGGCCAGATAACCGACAAAAATCCTCGACAGGCGTGTCATAACAATCCCCCAACTCAGCAATGCAACCCGTGCGCGCGCCTCCGAGGCCGATCCTCGGCGCTGATCAGCTTAGCGCCACTCCTGGGAGGCTCAACTCCCGCCCGCGATCGTGCCCCTGCAGTTGGTCGTCGAGGATGGCGTCAAGGCCATGCTGGAGGAGACGTCGGACAAGCCCAAAGGGGGCAAGCGGTAATGATCAGCGGGCGCGTGGATCGCCTCAATAAGAGAAAACCGGGGATTGGGGCGGCGGCCGATGATGCGCTTTCGGCGGCGATCGCTTCGACAACAGACCGCGCAAGTACCTCAGCGACACCGGTCACCGCTCCATGCCCACCACCACCGTCCGCCCTTCGGAGTGTCGAGCACAACGATCTGCATTGATGAAGCCTTCTGCCCCGCTGGGCTCAGGTTGGAAGTCGATTGCGCCTCCTCGCCTTGCGCCCCTTGCTGCCCTCGCTCGCATCTCGCATCAAGGCCAATGGTACGGGTCACAGAGGCGCTTCGGCAGCGAGGCTATGGGATACAAACTCTGTGGCTGACACGCCGCTTAGCGCCGCGAAAGATGCTGCTTCAGCCGCGCGATTTCGTCCGTGGACCAGCCACGAACATCCGTGACCTCGATCCAGGCGTCGACATAGTGGGCTGGGGCGTAGAGATGGCCGAAGCCAATCGGCGCCGACGTGGCCATGAACATGTCCAGCGCCAATTGCAGGAAGGTCACGATCGGGTACCACTGCAGTTGCGGCGACACATCTGGGCCGCGCGGAGGCTGCATCCACTCCGGCGCGCGATGAAAGGTGCCGTAGTCGAAGAAGGTCACGGGATCGCTTGCATATTGGAGGTAGACGACCCGCATCGGCCCCCACACCGCGTTCGACATGGAAGCCTGGGTGGCCGCGTCCCCGTACTGGTTCATGAAGCGCACGAAGGAGCCGTCGCGGAACCGGGGCAGCCAAGCCGGCGATCCGAGGTTTCGATGGTCGGTCAAGAAACGCCAGAGCCTACTCGAATAGGGCGGGCCGCTCCAGAGCGCGCCGGTGAAAGGATCGCCCAGGACCTCGATCAGATCCGTCGACCGCTCGGAGTTCGCCGCACCAAGACTGAGGCCGTGCAGATAGAGCTTCGGCCGCCGGTCCTTGGGAAGCGCGGTCCAATAGCCGTAGATCTCCCTGAAGAGGGCACGTGAGGCATCCGCGCCATATCCGGGATCGATGAGCAGATACAGCCAGCTGGCGAGATAGGAATATTGCAGGGCGACGCTCGCGACGTCGCCGTCGTGCAAATATTCGACGCTGTCCAGTGCGGCTGGGTCGACCCATCCCGTGCCCGTCGGCGACACCACTACGAGCACCGAGCGCTCGAACCCGCCCACGCGCTTCAGCTCTTCCAGCGCCAACCTGGCGCGGGTCTCTTGCGTGCCGGCAGAGCGCAGCCCGACGTAGATGCGCAGCGGGTCAAGCGCTTTCCGACCGGAGAAACCGCTGATGTCGTCGCGGCTCGGCCCCGAGGAGATGAACTCACGCCCCCACCGTCCAAGTTCCTCCCAGGTCAGCAGCGAGGCGCGGCTCCCGGTCTTCAGGGGGGCCATGGGCGGGCCGGTTTCCGGCGCGATCAGCCTGTCATACTCTCCAAAGGAGATTGCCGCGGCCCGCAGCCCCGCCCGGAAAAGAAGGCCGTTGCCGATGAACCAGAAAAGCGATGCAACCGCCACGACGCCGATTGCGTTGGACAGCCTTCTTGGCAGGAACCGGCTGATCCTTGACTCTGCGACGCGGAACGTCGCATGGAAAAGGTACGCCAGAGCCATCAGTACCGCGAAGACCACCAGCGCGATTAGCACGACTTCCAGGGGATATCCCGTGTCGACGGCTTCGAGGCCTATCAGCTTCCGGATCGAGTTCTGCCATGGCGCCGCATGCCAGAGAGAGACGACCGCGACGACCGTGCCGGCGGCGACGGCGCCAATCCTGGCCATCCGCCGGTAGCCATCTTGAGGCTGCGGAAGCTCCAGATAGACCCAGAGCCAACGAGCGGCTGCACCGACGCCATATCCCATCGCCAGCAAAATGCCTGACAGCACGCCTTGCGTCAGGAAGCTCCGCGGCAGCAGGGTCGGCGTCAGGGAAGCGGCAAAACATATCGCTCCAACAAGGAAACCGCAGGCCGAGAGTGTCCGCCAAGGTACTTTCCCGTCCGCCACCCCTCGATTCTCGCCGAGCATCAATCGCAGCGCCCCTCTGGCTGAGCAGCCCGATGAACGTCGTCGCGACTGTAGGACAGCAGCACGACAAAGGGCCCTGTAAGAGCCGGAATGGCAAACGGAGCACGTCACGTGGCTGAACGTGCTGCCGCGACGGCACCAAAGTGAGACCTCCGCCGGCTCTGGCACGACCGAGTCGGGTTCGACGTAGCGTCGGTCCCGCGGTGCCGCGGATGCCGCTGCCGCATAGGGAAGGGCGTCGCTGGCGCTGTTCAGCGCCTGGCCGCGTCAGCCTCACCGGCCGTCCCGTGCCAATCCGGCAGCTCGTATGGATCGGTCTTGCGCACGAGGGGCGCGGGCGAGAAAAGGCAAGTCACGACGAGATCGCTGCCCAGCACCCCTGTACAAAAACCCTCACGAAATCTGACCACGCGAAGCCTTGGAAATACGGGCTTTGTGGATGGTCCGTTTTTTGGGTTCAGATATGCGGTGCCGCAGCCTCCGGGTCACGCCATGAGGAAGAAGTGCTCCCAAACGCCGGACGGCGGCTGGTTCATTGACAACCCCGTGGCGCGTGTCACAGATTGGGTGTGCGGCGGGGTGCCCGCCTAGTGCCCATGCCATCGATGTCCAAGACCGCCGCCCTACTGTGCCCGTTGCGAGAGCCGAGCGTAAAAGTGTTGTGTCCTCGCTAGCGAGTACGGTGGGCGCCATAGCTTGCACCACTGGCCGCTGAGGCCATTCCGCAAATTCATTCAGGTTCTCCCATGCGATTTGGATTGTTCGGCGGCGCCGCGGCGCCGCGGTTGCCCGACGTCGAGGCGAGCGCTGCGGGCTTCTTCGATTTCGTCGAGACCAACGTCGAGGCCGAGGCGCTCGGTTTCCATTCGAGCTTCGTGACCGAGCATCACTTTACCGGTATCGGCCAGGTTTCCTCGACTCTCACCCTCCTGACCTTCATAGCGGCTCGCACGACGCGCCTTCGCCTCGGCACAGCGATCCTTGTCTTGCCGTGGCACAACCCGGTGCTGCTTGCCGAGCAGGTTGCGACCTTGGATCTTCTCTCGCGCGGGAGGCTCGATCTCGGCGTAGGCAAAGGCTATCGCCACAACGAGTTCGCAGGTTTCGCCATGCCACCCCATGAGGCCGAGCCGCGTTTCGAGGAGGCTCTTGACGTGCTCGTGCGCGCACTGACCTCGGAGGAGCCGTTCTCGCACCGCGGACGCTTTTTTCGCTTTGATGAGGTAGTCGTGGAACCGCCGCCGCATCAGCGGCCGCACCCGCCACTGTGGATGGCTGCGGGAAGCCCAGCCTCGATCTCAGCGTGCGCACGCCGCGGCTTCAATCTCTTGCTCGACCAGTTCGCGTCGCCTCAGCAGGTCGGCGAACGTATTGCGCTTTACCGGCAGGAGCTTGAGGCGGGAGGCAACGCGTTCGAGCCAACGCGCGTTGCCGTCGCCCGCAATGTTTTCGTCACAAGCGACACCGTGGAGAAGCACGAGGCCGTCAAACGGCAAGCGCAGATACATGAGAGATTTTTATCACTCTCGCGCGGTTCGGAGAGCCGTCCAGGCTCGCACATCCTAGCGTACGCCGACAAGCCTGAAGCCCATTCGCTGATCGGGACGGCGGAGGAGGTCGCGGAGGGGCTCCTCGCCCTCCAGGAGGTGGGCGTCGCCTACGTCCTGCTGTTCAGCCAGGGTTCGCGCGACAACCTCCGGCGGTTTGCCGAAAGAGTGATGCCAAAGTTCAGTGCGCCGCGAGCGCCATGACGCCTTGTCTGCTCCCGATCGGTGCGCGGAGCTAGCCAGCCGACGTTGCGGGCGATCAGCTGGTCGGAGCGTCCCTCGGCGTGGAGTTTGAGAACCTCCACGGCTTTGTCCTTCCGCAGCCCTGCTTGGGGACTTTGGACGGGCGTGCCACCGCGGAAGAATGACACTGGCGGGGGTGGCACACAAACGCCCATCCTCAGTGGTGTAAATCCAAGGCATCTACCGTCCCGTCGCTGGCGCTATCCGCCGAAGCGGGCCGCTCAACGCCGTGTATCACGCCAACATCACCGCCTATACGGCAGCCCCGCTTCGATCGGGAGGCTCTGGAACGTGAGCGCAGCCGGGCATGGCTCTCCATCACCGTGCAAGCAAGCGTGCGGCCTCAAGCGGCTTTGACTTCGAAATTGCGGCACATCTCGCGCGTTTTCGCGATCGTTCCCACTTCGCCCGCATCATGCCTAGGAATGGGAAGAAGAAGGAGCTGAGCACGCCGGGCTTTGCGATCGCATCAGTCTCC
>Ga0268265_10000553_pt1 | contig 38115 bp, 31 predicted proteins | sample KBSSwiS52_FD_190355 | JGI IMG/M metagenome (GOLD analysis project Ga0268265, IMG submission 190355) | Switchgrass rhizosphere microbial communities from Kellogg Biological Station, Michigan, USA - KBS Switchgrass S5-2 (SPAdes) (version 2) | ecosystem: Host-associated > Plants > Roots >...
ATACTTCTGGCTCGGCAGTTAGTACCGGCTCGCGGCCTTCGAACCACAACTGCATTTGCGCGCCGTGGCCGGCAATTTTGGCCACGGTCTGTCCCAATGGGCCGGAAATCCGCACATCGAAGTCATCGCCGCATTGCCGCCAGTTCAGATAGGCGCTCTCCGCAAGCTGAGGTCCGCGCAAGCCGATCTTGCCGCTGAGTTGCCAGTGCTGGCCATCGTCGGTGCCCGGTCGAATACCAGTGCCGCTGCATGCGGCAAGCAGCAACGCCGCGCCAAGTAATAGCGCTCGCATCGGCAACAGCGCGCGTTGGTGCGGGATGACTAAGGATGCAGCCACGCGTTATTTCACCACCGCATCCGGGGCAAAGCGTTTAATGGCGGCGCGCACCAGATCGCTATCCGGTGCTTGTTCCAACGCCTTGCGCCAGATCTCAAGCGCACGTTTTTCGCTGCCTGCCTGCCACAGTACTTCGCCCAAATGCGCAGCGACTTCCGGGTCCGGAAACGCGGCATAGGCTTTTTCGAGCCATTCGCGCGCGCTTTCCAGGTTGCCACGGCGATATTCGGCCCAGCCCATGCTGTCCATGATCGCCGGATCGTCCGGCTTTTGATCGAGCGCGCGCTTGATCAACGTATACGCTTCGGCATGGCGATTGGTCTGATTCGCCAGCGAATAGCCCAGCGCGTTCAGCGCAATGGCGTTATTCGGGTCCTTACTTAGAATCGCGCGCAGATCTTTTTCCAGCAATGGCATGTCGTGGCGGCGCTCGCTGAACGTCGACCGCGTGTACAGCAGGTTCGGCTGCTGCGGAAACTTTTTCAGCGCCTCGGTCATCAGTTCGCTGCCGCCCTGAAAGTCTTTCAATACCATCAGCAGCTCGCCTTCAATTAGATACAACCGCACCGCGTGTTGCGGGTAGCGCGCACGCAGATCGCGCAGATGTTGACGTGCGGCACCGGCGTTATTGTTGGCGAGTTGCAATTCGATAATGCGACCGAGCGCGACGAAGAAATCGGGGCCCGGCGGAATTTCTTTGTAATGCTCGATCGCGGCGTTGCGCTCGCCGCGCTGCTCGGCGATCTGACCGAGGTAAAAATGGGCTTCCTGCACATGCTGATTCATGGCCAACAATTGCTTGAAATAGTGCTCGGCATCGTCGAGCGCGCCGGTTTCCTTGCTGACCAGTGCGAGCGATAACAGCATGTCGCCATCGCCTGGCGATTGCACCACCAGGATCGCGAACTGTTCGCGCGCCAGCTGCATATCGGTTTGCGTCAGCAGCCGGGCGTACTGCAGGCGCAAGCGGCGATTGTAGGGATTCTGATCGACCATCTGTTTGAGTCGTGCAAAGGCTTCTTCTTTGCGACCCATTTCTTCGAGCAGTTTCGCTTCGATAATGATGGCGTGCGTCTCGTCGGGCGCAATATCGAGCACTTTGCGAATCAGCGCGAGCGCTTCCGCCTTCTGACCGCGCTGTTGTAACAGCAGCGCCTTGCCGGTCATCAGCTCGACATTGTCTTTATGTGTTGTCAGTAATTGATTGAATTGCTCCAGCAGCTCGTTTTGCACGTTGTCGGGTAATTGCAGCGCGGCGGCTGCGATGATCGCGAAATTCGCCTTGGTGCCCGCATCGAGCACTTTCACCATATGCGGCATCGCTTCCAGCGGTCGCTGCGCTTTGGCCAATTGCGAGGCCAGCGTGAACTGCGCCTCCAGATCATCGGGCTCCTGCGATACCCACAGCTCGGAGGCTTCCAGCGCAGCGCGATCCGCTTTCAGGAACTGCGCCAGCCGCGCAGCGCGTGCCGTGACCTCGGTATCGCGGGTCGCTTGTGCCTGCTGCAAATAATTGCCAAGCGCGAGATCGTATTCACCGCGACGCAGCGCAAATTCGGCCACCAGCAGGTCGTAAAAGCTGTCGCCCGGAAAGGGGCGGGTTTTCACCGCTGGCGTTGGGGCCGGGCTGGTTGCGGCGGCTTCAGGCGGTACGATCGGAGCATTCGGTTTGGCGGGCGATGTCTTGCAGCCAGCGAACAACAGCCCGCCCAGCATAATTAACGCGATGACTGAAGGAGATTTGGACCGGAGCGATTGGGTCATTAAACATCTGCTAGTGCGGCTGACAACGAGCGGCAAGTCTAGGGCCTGCGCGCACGCTTTGGGAAGTTGCGATGCCGACGATTTGCGCGCTGCGCCGCACATCGCCCGCTGGCGCTGCGCTCCCGTACAAATGCACATTCCTCAACTACCTTGTTAGAATTACGCGCTTTTCTGCTGAGACACCCGCCTGCATGAGCCTGCTGGTCATTGGAATTAGTCACAAGTCGGCGCCGGTGGCGGTCCGCGAGCGGGTTAATTTCGCGCCAGAACAAATGGAAGAAGCGCTCGCCGATGCGCTGCAGGGCGCTCAGCTCGATGAAGTCGCGATACTTTCTACCTGCAATCGCACCGAGATTTTTGCGATTGCGACCGACGACGAAAGCAGCGACCAGCGCCTGGTGCAATGGCTCGGCCACTATCACCACATGTCTTACGACGAATTGCGTGAGTGCGTATACGCCTATCGCGACCATCACGCGCTGCGGCACATGATGCAGGTAGCCAGCGGTCTCGATTCGATGATTCTCGGTGAGCCGCAGATTCTCGGTCAGTTGAAGTCGGCGTTTGCGGTGGCGGCGCATTCGGGCGGCGTCGGCAGCGAACTCGGTCGTATTTTTCCGTATGTATTCAATATCGCGAAACGCGTGCGCACCGATACCGCGATCGGTGAAAACCCGGTGTCGGTTGCCTACGCGGCGGTGAATTTGACGCAGCGTATTTTTGCCGACTTGAGCCAGACCCGCGCGCTGTTGATCGGCGCCGGTGAAACGATCGAATTGGTCGCGCGCCATCTCACCGAAAAAGGGGTGCGCGATATTGTGGTTGCCAATCGCACGCTCGGCCGTGCGCGTGAACTTGCCGATCAGTTTCGCGCCGAAGCGGTATTGCTCGCGGAAGTCCCCGAACAATTGGTGAAAGCCGACATCGTAATTTCCTCAACCGCGAGCCAATTGCCGATTCTCGGTAAAGGTGCGGTCGAGCACGCGCTGAAACTGCGCAAGCACAAACCGATTTTAATGCTCGATATCGCGGTGCCGCGCGATATCGAAGAGCAGGTCGCTGAGCTCGATGATATTTATCTCTACACCGTCGATGATCTGAAAGAAATCGTCGACGAGAATCGCAAGACGCGCGAACACGAGGCGCGTAAGGCGGATCAAATTATCGCGCACAGTGTCGACGAGTATTATCAGCATCTGCGTGGCTTGAATGCGGTATCGACCGTAAAAGCATTGCGCGCCAAGGCCGAAAATTTGCGCGATGCCGAAGTGGAAAAAGCCATGCGCGCGCTTGCACGTGGCGATACGCCGGAAATCGTATTGACCGGTCTTGCGCGTAATCTCACCAATAAATTGTTGCACAGCCCGAGCAGTCAGATGCGGCGCGCAAGCGCGATGGGGCGCAACGAAATTATCACCTGGTCGCGTGAATTGTTTGAACTCGATGGCGCCGTCGAGAGCGAACATTCGGCGGCCGACGATAGCGAATGACAGCGTCTTAATGAAAGCCAGCGTATTGCAAAAACTCGATCACCTGCTCGATCGGCACGGTGAATTATCGGCACTGCTCAGCGATGCCGAGACCATTAACGATCAGGATAAATTCCGCTCGTTCTCGAAAGAATTCGCTGAAATCGAACCGGTAGTGCAGTGTTATCGCGCGTATCGGCAAGTGCAGGCGGATATCGATACCGCAAAAGCGCTGCTCGACGAAGGCGACGCCGATATGCGCGAGATGGCGGAAGACGAATTGCGCAGCGGTCGCGCCTCGATGGAAGTGTTAGAGGCGCAGTTGCAAACGTTATTGTTGCCGCGCGATCCAAATGACAGCCATAACGTGTTTCTCGAAGTGCGTGCCGGCACCGGCGGCGATGAGGCCGCGATTTTTGCCGGCGATTTATTTCGCATGTATTCGCGCTATGCCGAGCGGCGCGGTTGGCGTGTTGAAATTCTCAGTGAAAGCGCCGGCGAACATGGCGGCTACAAAGAGGTAATCGCGCGCGTCGAAGGTCAGGATGTGTATGCGCGCTTGAAATTCGAATCAGGTGCGCATCGCGTGCAGCGCGTGCCGAAAACCGAAGCGCAAGGACGCATTCACACCTCGGCATGCACTGTGGCGATTCTGCCGGAAATCGATGAAGTCGAAGCGATCGACATTAATAAAGCGGATCTGCGCATCGACACCTATCGTTCCAGCGGCGCGGGCGGTCAACACGTTAACAAAACCGATTCGGCGATTCGTATCACGCACTTGCCGACCGGCATCGTGGTCGAGTGTCAGGACGAGCGCTCGCAACACAAAAATCGCGCGCGCGCGATGTCACTGTTGAATGCGAAATTACTCGCGCAGGCGCAGAATAAACAGCAGCAGGAACAGGCTGAAGAGCGGCGCAATCTGGTGGGTTCGGGCGATCGTTCCGAGCGTATTCGCACTTACAACTATCCGCAGGGGCGTCTTACCGATCACCGTATTAATTTGACGATTTATCAGCTCGAGGATGTGACTGAGGGCAACCTCGATCCGGTGATTGAACCGCTGATGCAGGAGCATCATGCGGATTTGCTGGCGGCGATGGGGGATGCATGACGCCGGCGCGATGTAAGGATTCGAAATCGAATCAGAGTTGATAACAATAAAATGACGATTCATGAATTATTAAAATGCGCGCAAGCAAAAATTCATTCCGACAGCGCTGCACTCGACAGTGAATTGCTATTGAGTTTTTGCCTGCAGAAAGAGCGCGCTTATTTATATACATGGCCGGAAAAAAATGTCGATGCGGCGGTCGAGCAGCAATTCAACGTGCTGATCGAGCGCCGCGCGCAGGGTGAGCCGATCGCGTACCTGATCGGCCGGCGCGAATTCTGGTCGCTGCAATTGCGGGTGAATAACAGCACATTGATTCCGCGTCCTGACACCGAGCGCCTCGTCGAAGTCGCACTGCAGGTGCTGCATCAGTCATCGGCACAGGTGCTCGATCTTGGCACTGGCAGCGGCGCGATCGCGTTGGCACTGGCGAAGGAAAATCCGCAATGGCAGGTGACGGGTGTCGATGTTGCCGCCGATGCGGTTGTACTCGCGCAACAAAATGCCCGCGATCTGGCGATCGCTAATGCACAGTTCTCGCAATCGAGTTGGTTTGACCAGATCGCCGCACAACATTTCGATTTAATTATCAGCAATCCGCCGTACATCGATGCCGACGATCCGCATTTGCAACAGGGCGACGTGCGCTTTGAGCCGCGCCGTGCCTTGGTGGCGGAGCAAAATGGGTTGGCTGCGATTACGGCAATCGCGCAGGTCGCACAAGCTTGGTTAAAACCGCGCGCATGGTTATTGTTCGAGCACGGATACGAACAAGCGCCAGCGGTGCGTTCGCTGCTATCGCAATTTGGGTATCACGATATTTCGACGTGGTGCGATTGGGGTGGGCGCGAGCGGGTAACGGGAGGACGCGCGCAATGAACGATGCTCCTTTGACTGATAAAGAGCTGCTCCGCTACAGCCGCCAAATTATGCTGCCCGATTTCGACATCGCCGGGCAGCAGCGATTGCTCTTGGCAAAGGCATTGATTGTCGGGCTCGGCGGCCTCGGGTCGCCGGTGAGTATGTATCTCGCGGCCGCCGGCGTCGGCGAGTTGTGGCTGACCGATTACGACAACGTCGATCTGAGCAACCTGCAGCGGCAGATCGTGCACAGCGATGCGGCGATCGGTCTCGCCAAGGTGGAATCCGCCGCGGCAACGCTGCGCGCACTGAATCCAACGACGCGCCTCCATCTCCTGCAGGAGAAACTCGAGGGCGCAGCGTTAATTGATGCAATCGCGGCGGTCGACATCGTGATCGATTGTTCCGATAACTTTCGCACGCGGTTTGCGTTGAACGCAGCGTGTTGGCAGCAACAGGTGCCGTTGGTATCGGGCGCTGCGATTCGCAGCGAAGGCCAGCTAATGGTGATCGACCCGCGTGTCGCGGACAGCCCTTGCTATCGCTGTCTGTACGACGACGCGGTGCAAGACGAGCAGTTGAGCTGTTCGCAGAATGGCGTGCTGGCCCCCATCGTCGGCGTGATTGGAACGATGCAGGCGCTGGAAGCGATCAAATTGCTCGCTCAGTACGGAGAATCGGCCGTTGGGAAATTATTGATATTCGACGGTAAAGCGCTTGAATGGCGGCGCCTGCGTCTACGCAAAGACAGTACTTGCCCGGTCTGCGGTGTTTTATGAGGCTGTCGAAAATTTATACAGTCGTCGGCTGACATTTCAGTTGATAGTAAATAAGGGATTTATTCGCATAAATCAGTAGGCTTAAAGCGAGCGGGCTATATCCACGAGCCTAACCCCGTCGAATTTCTTTGCAGCGCATTCCCGTGATAACTCATGGGTTGGTCTTCGCTAATTGTTTTGTTATTGTTTTTCAATTAGTTAAAAGTATTCTTCAGAAGGCATGTTGCTGGTGTGCTTTTTGCTCATCAGCGGTAAGTGTGAAGAAGATCACACATGCTTTTATCTGGGGAATAATCATGATCTACAAAACTTTTCTGAGAAGTGCTCTGACAGCTGCGCTGCTGCTCGGCGGCAGCTCTTTCGCCACTGCGATTCCGTATTCTGATGTGGGAACAGTAGATACCTTTATTCAGAGTGCGAAACTGGCTAACTCCGGCGATGATTTTGTTCAAAATTGGGTGGAAGGCGTTCTCGGCTTCGAAGTTGCGTTCAACTCCGACGATAAGATTGACGGTTATGCTGCGTGGCAGCAGGTCACGGGCGACCCAGTAGGTACCGATCTGTGGGCCCTCGCTTTTGATAAGCCCTACGATTACTTCGTGGTCAAGACCGGCAATCTTCAAGTGACGAATGCCAATACTTTCTTGTATCAGAACATCAGCGATATGGCGCACGGCGTTATCGATTTGAATAACTTTGGCGGCTCGTACGATATTCTTGTCGGCAAAATTAGCCATACCAGTCCATACGGCGGAAGCACCAGCGTTCCCGAGCCGAGCAGTCTTGGCTTACTGGCGATCGGCATGCTTGGCCTCGCTACAGCGCGTCGCTTTCTAAACAAAGCGTAAATGCGTTGAATAGCAGACTCCAATAAAAAGCCCCGCATTGCGGGGCTTTTTAATTTTCGCCCTATTTTGTGGGCAGGTAACCCCGACTGATTTTTGCCAGGCGCCAATTCAACAGCAGCGCCGCCACCGCCAGTCCTGCAATGAGTCCCGTCCATAGACCGAACACACCCCGCGCCGCGCCCAGCACATCTGTCAGTCCGAGCAAATAACCCAGCGGCAAGCCCACTCCCCAGTACGCGATGACGGTAATCCACATGGTCATGCGGGTGTCGTGGTAACCGCGCAGGCTGCCGACCGCCGTTACCTGCAACCCATCGAATAGTTGAAATGATGCCGAATACACCAGAATCGCCGCGGTCAACGCTCGCACCTCTTGGTCGGGGGTGTACGCCGCGGCGATGTAATGCGGAAACAACAGCATGACAGCGGCACTACTCAGCGCGAACAGAATTGAAGTCAGCGCGCCAAGGCCCGCGAAGCGGCGCGCGCGCTGCGGATCACCAGCACCCAGTCGATGGCCGATTTTGACGGTCAGCGCTTGCCCCAGACTCGCCGGCACCATGAACATCAGTGCGCTGTAGTTCAGGGCGATTTGATGCGCTGCCAGCACCGTTGCACCGAGTCGCCCGATCAGCAATGCCGCGCCGGCAAAGATGCTGGTTTCGGTAAACATCGCCCCGCCGATCGGCAAACCGAGCTTCAGCAGATCTGTTAACCGTTGACGGTTGGGGCGGCGCAGGCCGGTGGCAAATAGCATCGGATACCAGCGCGCACGTTGGTGTACGGCAAGCAACACTAACTGCAGCCACATGACACAGCCGGTGGCCCAGCCGCAGCCGGCGCCGCCTAGTTTCGGCGCGCCAAATAGGCCATGGATAAAGACGTAATTGAGCGGCAGATTCACCAACAGCGCGATCAGCTGCATCAACATCACCGGCTTCGAGCGCCCATTACCGTCGCTCAATGAGCGCAATACCTGAAACAGCATCAGCCCCGGGATGCCGAACGCGATGCCCTGCAAATAGATTTTGCACAGCGGTTGCAGCGCGGCGTCGACCTGCATCGCCGGCAGTAGCAAATGGCCGTTCACAATGACAATGATGCTGAGCAGTGTCAGCCCGATGCCCAGCCACAACCCCTGTTGCAGCGTGGCGGTTTCTTCGATGCGATCACTGGCGCCGACGGCGTGCGCGATGCGCGCGGTGACTGCGCTCAGCACGCCGATACAGAACACGTAAATAGGTAGCCATAAGCTGAAACCGACCGCCACAGCGCCCAAATCGATCGGCCCGACTGCGCCGGCCATGATGGTATCGGCGACGCCCATCGCCAGTTGCGCCACCTGGCCGACCAGCATCGGCCAGGCCAATTGCAAAAGCTCGCGCCAATCGCGCAGGCGCGACTGCAGGGGGTTGGGTTGGTTCACGAAGAGTTCCAGGCAGTGCTATGTCGGCGATATGTCAGCTCAGACACAGCAAAATCGAGTTTGAATGCTAGGGTGAGAAGTATAAAGACAACGATTGCCGGCCGGCGCAATCAAGGCGAGGAAATTTATGCTCAAGATGGCCCTGTGGATCGTCAACACGGTGGGAATTCTGGTAATTGGCGCGATGATTTTCGCGCTGCTCGCCGCTGTGCGGATGTATATCGTCGATCGCCTGCAGCGTCAGCACGCGATTCGCCGCAATTTCCCGCTGGTTGGGCGCATGCGTTACGGCATCGAAAATCTGGGGCCGTTTTTGCGCCAATATTTGTACGACACCGACCGCGACCGCTTGCCGTTTAATCGCGCCGAACGCAGTTGGGTTTATCGCGCGGCGAAAAATCTCGATAACACCGCAGCCTTTGGCTCGACGCTGGATTTGATGCAGCCCGGCACCATCATTTTTGCGAACAGCGTATTTCCGGTGCTTGAGCAGATGGCGGAGCACCCGCGTCCACTGCCACTCGGGCCCCACACGCCAAATCCTTATCTGCCGCAGTCGATTTTCAATATCTCCGGCATGAGCTTCGGCGCGCTCTCGCAACCGGCGATACAGGCGCTTTCCTACGGTGCGGCGAAGGCCGGTTGCTGGATGGATACCGGCGAAGGCGGACTGTCGCCGTACCATCTGGAGGGCGGCTGCGACATCGTCATGCAGATCGGCACCGCGAAATACGGCGTGCGCGATTTGCAGGGCAATCTCAGCGACGCCATGCTGCGCCAGCTCGCCGCGCATCCTCAGGTCAAAATGTTCGAGTTGAAATTGAGTCAGGGCGCGAAGCCCGGCAAAGGCGGAATTCTGCCGGCGGTGAAAGTCACCGAGGAAATCGCCAAAATTCGCGGCATTCCGGCAGGCGAGGATTCAATCAGCCCGAATCGCCATCCCGAAATCAACAATACCGGCGATTTGCTCGACATGATCGACCGCATCCGCAGCGTGACTGGCAAACCGACTGGCCTCAAGCTCGCGCTCGGCGAGCCGGCGTGGCTCGATGAATTATGTGCATTGATCAAGCAGCGCGGCGAACGCTCGGCGCCCGATTTCATCACCGTCGACAGCGGCGATGGCGGCAGTGGCGCCGCGCCGGAAACGCTGATCGACAATATGGGGATGACTTTGCGCGAAAGCCTGCCGGCGCTGGTCGACAAGCTGATCGCACATGGTTTGCGCGAGCGTATTCGCGTGATTGCCTCAGGCAAATTGATCACGCCGGTGAATGTGGCATGGGCGCTCTGCATGGGCGCCGATTACGTCAACAGTGCGCGTGGATTTTTGTTTGCGCTCGGGTGCATTCAGGCGATGCAGTGCAACAAGAACACCTGCCCGACCGGCATCACCACGCAGAATCCAAAATTGCAGCGTGGGCTCGATGTTGAGCTGAAAGCGGAGCGTGTCTATCACTACGTCAAGAACATGCAGCACGAAATCGAAATGGTTGCGCATTCATGCGGCGTCACCGAGCCGCGACAATTGCGTCGTCAGCACGCGCGCATGGTGGTTCAGGGTGGGCGCTCGGTACGACTCGATGAATTATTTCCTCCGGTAACCGAGCCGCTGCGTATGGTCGATAGCGCATAAAAGATGATCTTCGAAAATTCAGGGCACGAGCTTGGGCGTCCGACAACATAGTGCACTGCCCAAGCGGGTTGCGCCGAAAGGGGATGCTTTTGTTTCGGGGCAACGTAGCGCTGTCGTCGAAGGCAGGGCGGGCTCGTCCTCGGAGCACTCGGCAAATTCTGCGAGGAATCCAGCGCGAAAGCTTCGAGTGGTCCTCCTTCTGCCCCGAAAAAAAGCATCCCCTTTCGGCGCCCATGGCACCCAAGCGCGTGCCGGGAAAGTTTTTGAACTGAGTGTGGTTTGCTAATGCATCCCCGCACGGCGATAATCGCGGCGAATTTTTAATCGAATGAGAAGCATCCTTGATCCGTAAATGGCTTAAATCCCTGACCGGCGCGCCAGCCGCCGAACACGGTGGTGGCGATCGCCATCCCCGCAATAGCACTGCTCACGCCTTAGATGATTCCACCACACCAAACAGCGCTAACACTGCGGACGATGCCAGCGGTAAACGTAAACGTTCACGCGGTGGCAAGAATAAATCGGCAGGGCAGAAAAGTACGCCGCAACAGAATTGGACGGCCGATCAATTTGTCGTGCCGGTGGTGGAAGACAAAACGCGCTTTCATGATCTCGGTCTCGATGATCGTCTGCTGCATGGTATCGCCGATATCGGCTTTCAATATTGCTCGCCAATTCAGGCGCAGGTGTTGCCGCAAACATTGCGCGGCCACGATGCAATCGGCAAAGCACAAACCGGTACCGGTAAAACTGCCGCATTTTTGATTACGGTATTTAACGACCTGCTCAATAATCCGATCGAAGAAGAACGTTACGCCGGCGAGCCGCGTGCGTTAATCATTGCGCCGACTCGCGAGCTGGTGCAGCAGATCGGCGACGATGCGGAAAAACTTGGCAAACACACGGGCCTGCGCATCATCACATTGATCGGCGGTATGGATTACCAAAAACAGCTTAATCAAATTGCCAGCGGTCTGGTCGATGTCATTGTCGCCACCCCGGGCCGCTTGCTCGATTTTCAGCAGCGCAAGGATTTGTATCTAGATCAAGTCGAAATTCTCGTGATCGACGAAGCAGATCGTATGCTCGATATGGGTTTCATTCCGCAAGTGAAGCGCATTGTGCGTAGCACACCGGATACCAAGCATCGGCAAACTTTATTGTTCAGCGCGACGTTCACGCCGGACATTATCAATCTCACCGCACAATGGACGTTCGAGCCGATTACCGTCGATATTCAGCCGGAACGCGTTGCCACCGATACGGTCGATCAAAAAATTTACATGGTCACCGAAAAAGAAAAATTCCAATTACTGCGCAATATTTTGAAACAGCCCGATGCGACCAGCGTCATTGTGTTTGCCAATCGCCGCGATGAAACGCGCTGGCTGTACGAAAAACTGCAAAAGAGCGGCGTCAATTGCGGCATGATTTCCGGCGAAATTCCGCAGAACAAACGCATGCGTACCTTGCAGGATTTCAAGGATGGCAAATTGCAGGTCATGGTCGCGACCGATGTCGCCGGTCGCGGCATTCATGTCGATGGCGTAAGCCATGTGGTGAATTACGCGCTGCCGGAAGATCCGGAAGATTATGTGCATCGTATCGGTCGTACCGGGCGCGCCGGCGCGAGCGGCACTTCGATTAGTTTTGCCAGCGAAGATGATGGTTTCTTATTGCCTCAGCTCGAAGTCATGCTCGGCAAAAAATTGAATTGCGAAATGCCATCGCCGGAACTGCTGGCGTAATTTAAACATCGCAATGAAATTCCTGAAAAAACTTCTGCTGATGATTGTCGGCGCGATTTTGCTGTTATGGCTGATCGCGCTGCTACTATTTCGTTTCGTCAGCCCGCCGTTAACGCTGACGATGTTGATCAGCATTTTTGATAATCAGCGCTGGATCAAACACGATAGCGTTTCGCTAAAAAATATTAGCCCGAACTTACAGCGCGCGGTGATTGCGTCCGAAGACGGCCGTTTTTGTTTGCACAACGGCATTGATTTCGATGCCGTGCAGAATGCGATGGACGATTACGAAGCGCGCGGTAAATTGCGCGGCGCCAGCACCATCAGCATGCAGGTATCGCGCAATGTATTTTTGTGGACCGGCGGTGGCGTGGTGCGCAAAGCGCTTGAGGCGCCGCTCGCGTTATCGCTCGATGCGGCATGGTCGAAGCGCCACATTCTCGAAATCTATTTGAATATTGCCGAGTGGGGTCCCGGTGTGTTCGGGGCCGAGGCGGCGGCGCACTATTATTTTCACAAACCTGCCGCGCAATTATCGAGTTATGAGGCCGCACGTCTCGCGGCAATTTTGCCCAATCCGATTCGCTGGAATGCGGCAAAACCCACCGCGTATATCGAACGTCGTGCCGGCGTTATTCAAACGCGCATGCTGCAGTTGAGTCGCACACAGTTAGATTGCATCGCGCGCTAGATCGCTTGTCGCCGCCGCTCTCTGCAGCTAAGGTTTCTCGCGGGCTATTGCTTGGCTGTTTCTATCCGATACATCAAGGAATCGCTGATTAAGTCATCCCCGCACAAGCGGGGATCCAGCAGATCCTTGATGCTCTGGACTCCCGCCTGCGCGGGAGTGACAAAAAATCACTTGTTCAGAAATTTCTGAAATTCTTAATTAAGGAAGCGAACGTGTCGCAAGCTTCGAATAATCTCGCTGCCTATATCTGGTCGCTCGCTGATTTGTTGCGCGGCGATTTCAAACAAAGTCAGTATGGTCGCGTCATCCTGCCGTTTACGCTGCTGCGTCGTCTCGAATGTGTGCTTGAGCCGAAAAAAGAGGCTGTCCTTAAAGAGGCGGCGCGCGTTCAGAATATGAACATTGCGGAGGAGGCGCGCGAGAAATTATTGCTGCGCGCAAGCGGGTTGGCGTTCTTCAATACCTCGAAAATGGATCTGTCGAAGCTCGGCGAAGGCGGCATTGCCGCCAACCTCAATTCGTATATCCAGAGTTTTTCCAAAGATGCCCGCGATATTTTCGAGCACTTCAAATTTGCCGATTTCATCGGCCAGCTCAACGACGCCAATCTGCTGTACAAAATCGTGCAGAAGGTGCGCACCACCGATTTAAGTCCCGCAAGCCCAAATAATCCCCAAGGGATAAGCAATCACGACATGGGCCTCGTGTTCGAGGAATTGATCCGGCGCTTTGCGGAAAGCTCGAACGAAACGGCCGGCGAGCACTTCACCCCGCGCGATATTATTCGGCTCACCACCTCGCTGGTGTTCATGGAGGATGACGACGCGCTGACCAAGCCCGGCATCATTCGCAAAATCTACGATCCGACGGCGGGTACCGGTGGGTTCTTGTCGGCGGGCATGGAGTATTTGTACGAGCTGAACCCGCAGGCGGTGATGCGCGCCTACGGGCAGGAGCTCAATCCCGAGAGCTACGCGATCTGTAAGGCCGATATGCTGATCAAGGGGCAGGATGTCAGCAATATCAAACTCGGCAACACGCTTTCGAACGATCAGCTCTACACCGATCAGTTCGATTACATGCTGTCCAACCCGCCGTTCGGTGTCGACTGGAAAAAAATCGAGCAGGACATCAAGGACGAACACAGCGTCAAAGGTTATGCAGGCCGTTTCGGGCCTGGTTTGCCGCGCGTATCCGATGGCTCGCTATTATTTTTGCTGCATTTGATTTCGAAATTACGCGATGCATCGGAAGGCGGTGCGCGCATCGGCATCATTCTGAACGGCTCGCCATTGTTTACCGGCGGCGCCGGTTCGGGTGAATCCGAAATTCGCCGCTACATTCTCGAAGCCGATCTGCTCGAAGCCATTGTCGCGCTGCCTACCGATATGTTTTACAACACTGGAATTGCGACTTACGTGTGGGTGCTGTCGAACAAGAAAGCTGCCGAACGTAAAGGCAAGGTGCAGTTGATCAACGGTGTAAATCTCTGCGGCAAGATGCGCAAATCGCTCGGTTCCAAACGCAATGTGATGGACGACAGCGACATCGCCACCATTACCAAGGCCTTCGGTAATTTTGAAATTATCGATGCGCAGGCACTCGATAAACCTGCCGAGCAGAAAAGCAATCGCGGTCGGCAATCGGCATCGCCAAAATCTGAAGCGCCTAAAACCTTCAGCAGCAAAATTTTCCGCACGCACGAGTTCGGTTACCGCCGCATCACCATAGAGCGGCCGTTGCGGCTGTCGTATCAATTCAGCGACGAGCGTATCGCGACGCTGCGTTATCAAAGCGGCGCGCTGAATGCGCCGATGCAATGGGTTTATCAAGAGTTCGGCAGCGCATGGTCGGACGCGCAAGATTGCGACCACTACGGCGATATCGCCGCACACGAAGAGGCGATCCGCCGCTACTGCAAAACGCATTTCGAAGACCTGAAAGAAAAACAGCTCAAGGATTTGCTCTCACGCGATACGTGGCTCGATCAGAAACAACTGCTGCTCAAAGCGAAACAACTGCAAGGCGTAATCGGCAGCGCCCAATGCGACGATATGAACGGCTTCGACGACGCGCTCAAAACTGCGTGCAAAAAACTGAAAATAGAACTCGATGCGAAACAGAAAAAGCAATTGATCGACGCGGTGAGCTGGAAAAATCCTGAAGCCGAAAAAGTCATCAAAAAAATTCATAAATCTAAATCAAATTCAATCTACGGCTTATTTGAAGTGAACGGCGAAGTTATCGAATACCAAGCCGATGGCGACCTACGCGATTTCGAAAACGTCGCGCTCGATCCGAGTAGATCGGTCAACGAAATCAACGAAGCGTATTTCCGCAAAGAGGTGCTGCCGCATGTGAGCGATGCATGGATCGATGCGAGCAAGCGCGACGAGAAAGACGGCGAAATCGGCATCGTCGGTTATGAAATTCCGTTCAACCGCCATTTCTACCAATACCAACCGCCGCGCGATCTGGCCGACATCGACGCCGACCTCGATGCGGTCAGCGCGGAAATCATGAAGCTGCTGCAAGAGGTGCATTCGTGATGGCGGGGAAGTATCGCGCGTACGCTGAATATAGGGATTCCGAGGTTGAATCGCTGGGAAAAATCCCCGGGCACTGGAAAACTGCGTCTCTATCTAAGCTATTTAGCATCAAGGCTGGTGGCGACGTAAATCTTGAGTGCTTCTCCGAGGGGAGAACTGAGGAGTTCCCTTATCCTGTTTATACAAATGCAAATAGCGAAAGCGCAGTTTATGGATATACGAGCAGGTCTAACTTTGGTCCAAATACAATTACAGTAAGTGGTCGTGGTTATATTGGCTTTGCAGCTTTCAGAGATCATCCATATGATGCAATTATTCGGCTGCTTGTCTTAGCGCCTTTTGGACAATTGCACTGTAAATTTTTTGTCTATTACATTAATGAGGTCATTAATTTTAGTGTTCAAAGCTCTGCGATTGGGCAGCTTTCAACTGAGCAAATCTCTCCATACAAAGTAGCTTTTCCAGCTGTTGACGAACAAATCAAAATCGCCAACTTCCTCGACCACGAAACCGCCAAAATCGACACGCTGATCGAAAAGCAACAACAACTCATAAAGCTGCTGCAAGAAAAACGTCAGGCCGTGATCAGTCATGCCGTGACCAAAGGTTTAAATCCCAATGCACCGATGCGTGATTCTGGTGTGGAGTGGTTGGGGGAGGTGCCGGAGCATTGGAGGCTGCTAAAGGGGGGTTATTTGGGATATTTTTTCGGATCAGAACCGGTATCAGAAGAGGATGTCAATTCAGATGGTGGCATACCTTTTCTGAAAGTATCTACGTTGTCACTAAATGGGGTTCGTCCAGAAGGTTACGATTTCTTCGTTAATGAATTAATCGGTAAAAAGTTTAGGAAAAATAAAGATTATTTAGTTTTTCCAAAACGAGGGGCGGCGATATTTACGAATAAAGTAAATATTATTCACGATGACTCTATTGTTGATCCGAATCTCATGGGGTGGAAAATAGGTAGTGTGGCGAGACTAGAGTTTGTTGCGCATCTGCTCAAATTACGAGGATTGGGCGATATTGCGGATGTCTCAACTGTTCCCCAAATCAATAATAAGCATATTGAGCCAATTAAATTTCCGATCCCGCCTATTAATGAGCAAGAAGAAATCATTGAGTATTTAGAGGAAAAAAGCCAAAGGTTTGATGACTTGATTGGTCGAGCAGCGTTAGCAATTGAATTGATGCAAGAGCGCCGCACCGCCCTAATCTCCGCCGCCGTCACCGGCAAAATCGATGTGCGCGATTGGCAGCCGCCGGTGGATTCTCGCTTGCGCGGGAATGACGGGGTGGCGGCTTGAGGCCCAAAGAACGAAGGTTCAGTGGGTTCCATTTTGGAACATGCTGAATTTATGACGAGATTGTCGCCACACTGTCGCGACAATTGCGCAGACAGTGCGTGCGCAATAGAGGTGGGGGGCATTTCAGTTACCAATGCAAGGCGCCGGTTGGATCGCAAAGGGGGAGGTCGAAACCGGCGAGTAATTCTGAGGGTGCGCCTAAGCGGCCATCCATCCGGCCAAGCTAAAGTTAAAAATGATTCGAATAATGATAAATTTGTACTACTATCAATCAGATATGTAAGTCAAAAGCGGCCAGAGAATCGGCCATGGTAGGCGAAGGTATGGCCACTTCCATTATGGATCTCGCGCCGTTTATTCCCGGCGACACCGCACTTGCGCAATCTGGGCTGCCTGATAAGGCTCTTGTCCTCGTCAACCGTTCGGCGCGCCTCACCGGGCAATTAGCGCCGCTCACGTTGGTCACGCTGAGCCAGCATATGCTCGCGATCAACTCCTATTACTCCAATCTCATCGAAGGCAATGCCACGCGCCCGCACGAGATTCGCGCAGCGCAGCGCGGTGATTACAGCGGCGATCCCGCCAAACGCGATCTGCAGCTCGAATCGCTCGCGCATATGCACGTGCAGCAATGGCTGCGTGAACAAAATCCCGATCTCAATACGCTGTTCAGCGCCGAATTTATCCGCACGCTGCATCGCGAATTTTATGCGCGCGTGCCGCAGAGTTTGTGGGCCATCAAGAATGCGAAAGGCGAAGCGGTCGAAACGTTAACGCCGGGGGAATGGCGCCAGCGCGATGTGATCGTCGGCCAGCATGTGCCGCCCGCTGCGGCGGATCTCGATGATTTAATGCAGCAATTCTGCGCGACGTATCATCCCAAACAATTCAGTGGCGATCGCAAACTCATCGCCATCATGGCGGCGCATCATCGCTTTGTATGGATTCACCCGTTTGTCGATGGCAATGGCCGCGTCGGCCGATTGTTTACCGATGCCGCGCTGAAAGCCGTTGGGCTGGATAGCTATGGTGCGTGGTGTTTGAGCCGAGGCCTCGCGAAAACTTCGACCCACTATAAAAGTTTATTGGCGGGCGCCGATCAGCCGCGCCAGGGCGATTACGATGGTCGCGGTGTGCTCACCGAAAAAGGTTTGATGGAACTGTGCGCGTATCTCTTCGATACCGCGCTCGATCAGGTGAGTTATATCAGCGAATTGCTCGACCTTGCCGGAATGCGCCAGCGCATCGATAGTTATGTGCGTGCACGTAACGATGGCCGCGTGAGTGGAATGAGCGAACGGTTAAAACCTGTCGCTGCATTGATTTTATATACGGCATTTCTGCACGGCGAAATCGAGCGCGCGCAAGCGCTGGAGTTGTGTGCGATGCCCGAGCGCAGTGCGCGGCGTTTACTGGGCCAGTTGAAAAGCGAAGGGCTGCTGGGCGAGACCAGTAGCAAATCGCCGCTGCGCTGGGAAATTCCCGAGCATGCGGAAGAGTGGTATTTCCCGAGATTGGCACCTGCAGTTTAAATATCAAAAATATTTTCCATAGGAACAGGGATCGATGAGCACCAAGGCGAACGAAAAAACATTTCAGGATGACATGCTGTCGCATCTGCTCGCCAATGGCTGGTTGCTGGGAAAGCCCGACAATTACAACCGCGAACTCGCGCTGTACAGCGAAGATGTTTTGGGTTTCGTCAAAGACACACAGGATGAGGAGTGGCAGAAATTCTGCGGGCTTTATCCGAGTGATCCCGAACAGAAATTTATCGAGCGCGTCGCCGCGCAATTAAGCAAAGCCGATCCCAATGCCGCGAATAAAGAAATGCGCACCTTCGGCACGCTCGGCGTATTGCGTCATGAGTTGCGCGATCGCGGCACACGGTTCAGCTTGTGCCAGTTCAAACCCGAACACGATTTGAATCCCGATACGCTCGCGCGCTATCAAAAAAATCGCTGCCGTGTGGTGCCGGAGCTGGTCTACAGTCCGTGGCATAAAACGAGCGGCTCAGATACAGATTCCCGCCTGCGCGGGAATGACGACGAAGCAAAATCAAAAGCGTGGCGTATCGATCTCGTCTTGTTCGTCAACGGCATTCCCGTCGTCACGCTCGAATTGAAATCCGAATTCAAACAAGCCGTGCGCAATGCGATCAGGCAATACCAAACCACGCGCCTGCCGGTCGATCCAGCCACGCATAAAGCCGAGCCGCTGCTCACCTTCAAGCGCGGCGCGCTGGTGCATTTCGCCGTGAGTCAGTACGAGGTGTACATGACGACGCGGCTCGAAGGCGAGAAAACGTTTTTCCTGCCGTTCAACAAAGGCACGCACGACGGCGGCGCCGGGAATGATGTGCCGGCCGATGTGAATCGCTACGCCACCGACTATCTGTGGAACGAGGTGCTGCTGCCCGATAATTTATTGAATATTCTCGCGCGCTTCGTACATTTGCAGATCGAGGAAAAAGAGACATGGGAAGGCAGGAAGTACAAAAAGGAAACGATGATTTTCCCGCGCTATCACCAGTGGGATGTCGTCAGAAAATTATTGGCCGCCGCGCGCAGTGAAGGACCGGGCAATAAATATTTAATTCAACACAGCGCGGGCTCGGGTAAATCGAATTCGATCGCATGGCTCGCACATCAGCTGTCGGCGCTGTACGACCAGAACGGCAATAAGGAATTCAACTCGGTCATTATCGTCACTGACCGCACCGTGCTCGATGCGCAGCTACAGGACACGATTTATCAATTCGAGCATGTCGATGGCGTGGTCGGGCGCATCAATAACAAAGAAGGCGACGGCTCGAAATCGGAAAAGCTCGCGAGCGCGCTCGAACATTCGCAGCCGATTATTATCGTCACGATTCAGACATTCCCGTTCGTGCTCGATGCCATCGAGAAAAGCGCCGTTTTAAAGGATCGCCATTACGCGATCATTGCCGACGAGGCGCATTCGTCGCAGACGGGTGCCACCGCGAACAAGTTGAAAGAAGTGCTGATGAAGGATGAGGTTAGCGATGACGATGAATTATCGTCCGAGGATATTCTCGATGCAGCAGTCGCCGCGCGCCGCGCCTCAAACAATCTGAGCTATTTCGCGTTTACCGCGACACCGAAAACCAAAACGCTCGAATTGTTCGGGCGCTTGCCGAATCCTGATGAGGCGCCATCGAAAACCAATAAGCCCGAGGCGTATCACGTTTACAGCATGCGCCAAGCCATCGAGGAAGGTTTCATTCTCGATGTGCTGAAGAATTACACCAGCTACAAGGTGGCCTACAACCTCGCGCTGAAAATGCAGGCGTCGGATCAGGAGGTCGAGAGCAAGCGCGCGAAGGTGAAACTCAATCAATGGGTGCGCCTGCACGATTACAACATCGCGCAGAAGGTGCAGGTTGTCGTCGAGCATTTTCGCGCGCACGTGATGGGGCTTCTCGGCGGGCAAGCCAAAGCGATGGTGGTGACGAGTTCGCGCAAGGAAGCCGTGCGCTACAAGCTCGGCTTCGATAAATACATCGCCAGCAAAAATTACGACAAGATTCATGCAATGGTGGCGTTTTCGGGCGAAGTTGAATTTAGCGACAAGGACCCGAACAGTGACGGCCTGCTCGGCAATAAATTTACCGAAAGCAACATGAATCCGAATCTCAAAGGCCGCGATATGCGCAAGGCCTTCGATACCGACGATTATCAGGTGATGATCGTCGCCAATAAATTCCAGACCGGCTTCGACCAGCCAAAACTGTGCGCGATGTATGTCGATAAAAAACTTGCCGGTGTCGAATGCGTGCAGACCTTGTCGCGCCTCAATCGCACCTATCCCGGCAAGGCCGAGAGCGGCACCTTCGTGCTCGATTTTTTCAACGAGCCCGACGATATTCTCGCGGCCTTCCAGCCGTACTACCAAACCGCCGAGCTCGCGGATGTATCCGACCCCGATCTGATCTTCGATCTCTCGGAAAAATTGCGTGCTGCCGGAATATTCACCTGGGGCGAGGTTGAGCAGTTCTGCGGCGCCTATTTCATCAAGAGCAAAAGCAACGCCGCCATCGCCAATATCTGCAAGCCCGCAGTCGAGCGCTGGCAGCAGCGTTATAAATCGGCAGTAGGAGCCTATCAGCAGGCGCGCGATATTTTCGAGCGCACCAAGAAAAAGACCGGCGATGCCGTACTGATCGCCAATGCAGAGAACTCGTTCAAGGAGTGCAAGAAAGAAAAAGACGCACTGGAGATTTTCAAGAAGGATTTGGGCACGTTTGTGCGCTTCTACGAGTTCATGTCGCAGATCGTCGATTACGACGACAAGGATTTGGAGAAGCTGAGTTTATACGCGCGTCACCTGCGCCCGATGTTGCGCGAAACAATTGCCGATGAAGATGAGGTTGATCTCGACAATGTAGTGCTGAGCCATTACCGGTTATCGAAAATAAAACAGCAGGATTTGCAATTAAAAACCATCGAGGACGGCAACGGCGAATATCAATTGCAACCGGGCGCCGAGCTAGGTAGCGCGAAGGCGAAAGACAAGAAGGAAGAATACCTTTCGCACATCATTCAGCGCCTCAACGAGCTGTTCGTTACCGATCAGCTCACCGATAAAGATATGGTCAATTACGCGTATACGATTCGCGACAAGGTGTCGGAAAACCCGCTGGTGATGCAGCAGATCGCCAATAACACGGCCGAGCAGGCGCTGCTCGGTGCATTTCCGAAGGCGGTCGATGACGCCATCATAGATAGCGGCGATGCACATCAGAATCAGATGGTGCAGTTGCTATCCGACCCGGCCAAGTTGGCCCAGTTTGGCAAAGTGATTTTCGATCTATTAAAAATGGCGCAATGAGCGCTGCGCCGATGCAGCGTTTGTCATTCCCGCCCAAGCGGGAGTCCAGTCTGAACACAACATGGATTCCTGTCTGCGCGGGAATGACACGTCAATCCACCGCCGGCACACTTTTTAAATCCGCCGCCATCGAAGCTGCCGGTTCGTCGTTGTCTTCGTAATCGTGCGGTTGTGTTGCGTCGCTGGAGGGCGGCAGTTTCAACGCGCGCACCACCAGCGTGCCGACATATGACACGACAATATTCGCTGCGAATGCGTATACGGCTGCAAACGCCGAAATTTTGTAGCCGAATAAATCGATCGAGAAAATCGAACTCTTGAAGCCGAGCGATGCGACTATCAGCGTACCGGTCAACATGCCTGCGGCCCAGCCGAGTAGCAGCGCGCGATGATCGAGCCAGCGCGTGTAGAGGCCGATGATAATTGCCGGCATCGTTTGGATAATCCACACACCGCCGAGCAATTGCAGCTGAATCGCATATTGCTGCGGTAGCCACAGAATGAACGCGAGCGCGCCGAATTTCACCACCAGCGATACCAGTTTTGCCAGATCGGTTTCGCGTTTAGCGTCGATATTTGGATTGATGAATTCGCGATGAATATTGCGCGTGTATAAATTCGACGCGGCGATCGACATGATCGCTGCCGGCACCAGCGCGCCGATGCCGATGGCAGCAAATGCGATACCGACAAACCAATCGGGAAAGCTGTGCAGAAACAGCGCCGGTACCGCGAAGCTCGCACCGTATTGTTTAAATTGTGCGGCATATTCAGGCAGGCTGCTGACGCCGGAAGCCAGCGCCATAAAGCCGAGCAGCGCGATGATGCCGAGCACCATCGAATATGCGGGCAGCAACATCATGTTGCGGCGCAATGTGTTGCCGCTCGATGCGCTGAATAACGCGGTCATCGCGTGCGGATACAAAAATAATGCGACGGCGGAACCGAATGCGGTGGTCGCATACGCGGTGTAACCGCCGAAGTCGTTTGCGCTCGGCGCTTTCAATAATAATTTTTCCGGCGGAATTGCCGCGAACATTTTTGCATAGCCGCCAAGCTGCGTTGGAATGACGATGACAGCGGCGATGATGGTGGTGTAAATCAGCACATCCTTGACGATGGCGATCATCGCCGGTGCGCGTAAGCCGCTCGCATACGTGTACGCGGCGAGAATCGCGAACGCGACGATTAGCGGCAATTCGCCAATCCAACCTTCAGTGCTGAAACCAAGCGCGCCGATCACCACTTCAATACCGATTAATTGCAGCGCGATATACGGCATCGTCGCGAGAATACCGGTGACTGCGATCGCAAGCGCAAGGTATGGGCTGTTGTAGCGCGCGCGTACAAAATCGGCGGGCGTAATAAAACCGTGTTTATGCGCAACGGCCCACAGGCGCGGAAATACCAGAAACGCGAACGGATACACCAGAATCGTGTAGGGCACCGAAAAAAATCCGTGCGCGCCGACGCCAAACACGAGCGCCGGCACCGCAATAAATGTGTACGCGGTGTACAGATCGCCGCCCAGCAAGAACCACGTCAGCCAAGTACCGAAGCGGCGCCCCGCCAGGCCCCACTCGTGCAGCGAATTCAAATCGGCCTGTTTCCAGCGCGAAGCAAAAAAGCCGAGCACGGTCACCATGCCAAACAGCGCGACAAAAACTATGGTGGCAGTAACGTTGATATTCATCGCAAATCCTTAGCGCTTGCCGGAGCCATGCGTAAAGTGAAGGACAATCGCAATGATCAGCGACGACAGCGGCACCCACGACAATTGGTACCAGTAATAAAACGGAATACCGAATAGGGTCGGCTCGATGCGGTTATAGAACGGCACACAAATCATCGCGAGGTAGGGCAGTAGCAACAGCCAATACCAACGCTTGCTGGTTTGAGGAATAGACACATTCTTATCCTTCTAAAAAATTCGACGACGTATTATCAAAGTTATGCATCGTTCTGCAAATCGCGGCGTGCAGTCATTGACGATTGCAATTCGCGCAAACAGTTTTCGCAGTAGCAACTTGCGCCACCGTTGTTGGCTAGCGGCATGCCGATTGGTTGCGCGAAGCACCAGCAATTCTGCGCTTGCGGGTCGGTGGCCAGCGCGCAGCGATTGGCTGAGCTGCACCGTGGGCAAATGGTTTTCGCAGCGTCATTCACGGTTGTGGTCGAGTTGCCGGGTTGGGTGCGCATTCTACGCCGGCGCGTGAAATTGACGCTAATCCGATCAGCGTTTAAGGTGGCAATTCGTTTTTAATCGCGGAGCGCGGCCATCATGTCCACTGCCGACGACAATTTGTTTCGCGATGAACTGCAGGGTGTGCAACCGCTGCAGATACCCGCCAAAGTCCCCCTCAATCGCTCGCCAGTATCCGAGCTGGCCGCCGCGGCACGCCGTGAAGCGGCGCAACGCGAACTCGACGCCGAACGCAATTTTCTGACGCTCGATAATGTCGACATGCTCGATCCCTATTACCCGCTCGAATTCAAACGTCCCGGCGTTCAAAACGGCGTGTTCCGCAAACTGAAGCAGGGCAAATACGCGATGGACGCGCGGCTCGATCTGCATCGATTGACGGCCGAACAGGCGCGCGAACAAGTGTTCGGGTTTATTCGCGAGGCGCAGGCCTACGATCTGCGCAATGTGCTGATCGTCACCGGTCGCGGCAATCACAGCAGTTCGCCCGAGGCGATATTGAAAAGTTACGTGAATAAATGGCTGCCGGAATTCGACGAAGTGCAGGCGTATTGCAGTGCTATTCCAGCGCAGGGCGGCACCGGCGCGGTGTATGTGATGCTGAAAAAAAGCGAAAAGCGTAAACAGGAAAATCGCGATCGTCTCAATCGCGGTCGTGTGCCGGAAACCAGAGGCTGATTGGATTTGTTATGCCGCGTGTCGTCTTTGCTCCCGCCATTCAACGTCATCTGCCGACACCGCCTTGCGTTGTTGCTGCGAGCACTGTGCGCGAGGCATTGGCTCAGGCCTTTGCCACGCAGCCAGCGCTGCGCGATTACATCGTCGACGAGCAGGGCGCGCTGCGCAAACACGTGGCGATTTTTATCGACGATGAGCAATTGCGCGATCGCGACAATCTCGATCAGAGCGTGATGGCAGACGCGGAAATTTATGTGGTGCAGGCGCTATCTGGAGGGTAATCGGTGGCGTCGCAGGTCAGTCATTGGCGCGTTACATAAGGAGAGAACACATGGCGCAAAAACTATTGGTCGGCACCCGCAAGGGCTTATTCGTATTACAGAAAACCTCCGGCTCTCCGTCGGGTTGGGCCATTGATAGCACCCATTTTCTCGGCGATCCGGTGTCAATGGCTTTACATGACACACGCGATAACTCGCTGCACGTCGCACTCAACCTCGGCCATTTCGGCGTGAAAATGCGGCGCTCGCGCGATGGCGGCAATACCTGGGATGAAACCGCAGTGCCGGCGTATCCGCCGCAACCCGAGGATAAGAAGGACGAAAAACCGTGGACGCTGCAACAGGTGTGGTCACTCGAAACCGGCGGCGCCGATCGCCCCGGCTTGTTGTGGGCCGGCACCATTCCCGGGGGTTTGTTTCGCTCGACCGACGGTGGCGACAGCTGGGAATTGATCCGCTCGCTATGGGATCGACCCGAGCGCAGCGAGTGGTTCGGTGGCGGTTACGACCGACCGGGCATCCACTCGATTTGTGTCGATCCGCGCAACAGCGACCATATCAGCCTGGGCATTTCGTGCGGCGGCGTTTGGCAGTCGCGCGATGCCGGCGCAAACTGGCAGGCGTTCGGCACCGGCATGATCGCCGATTACATGCCCGAAGGCCGGCAGGAAGATCCCAATATTCAGGACCCGCATCGATTGGTGCAAAACTCCGCAAATCCCGATGTATTCTGGGTGCAGCATCATTGCGGTATCTACCGCAGCACCGACAACACCGCGAGCTGGCAAGGGCTGTTCGCGCAACCGTCGGCGTTCGGCTTTGCCGTCGCGACGCATCCGCTTGATCCGAACACGGCGTGGTTCGCGCCGGCAGTAAAAGACGCGCTGCGCGTGCCAGTCGATGGTCGTTTCGTCGTCACCCGCACACGCGACGGCGGGCAAACCTTCGAGACGCTGCATCGCGGTTTGCCGAACGAGCCGGCCTACGATCTGATCTATCGCCACGGCATGGATGTCGACAGCAGTGGCGAGCAATTGGCGATCGGCTCGACCACCGGCGGTCTGTGGATTTCGGAAAACAGCGGCGATGCGTGGCAGCCAATCTCCGCGCATCTGCCGCCGATTTATTGTGTGCGTTTTATGTCGGCGTGAGAGGCCGAAACGCTGCGGGGCGGTAGGTTCTATACCTGCCGCAGTAATGCGACAAATGCCTGGAAATGGCCACAAAGCCCCCAAGCGAGGGCTGGGCGATACAATGCGTGCCTTCACGAGCGGTAATTAACGAGAGATAAGAAAGTGAGTAGGTTCTCAAATCGAGTTGCCATCGTAACGGGCGGCGGATCAGGCATCGGCGCCGCAATTGCTGGACGCTTCGTTGAGGAAGGTGGCCGCGTGGTGCTGGCCGGGCGGACCGAATCCAAGCTCGCCGCGGTTGCAGAAACATTGGGCGGCGATAATGCCTGCTGGAAGGTCACGGACGTCACCGTGCAAAGTGATGTCGAGGCGCTGATCGAATTTACGATTGGGAAATTCGGCCAGCTCGATATCCTCGTCAATAATGCCGGTTATGGCGAACGCCTGGCGCGGGTGACTGAGATCGATGCCGACTACTGGCACAAGGTGTTCGACACGAATCTCCATTCGATCTTTTATGCGTGCCGTGCCGCTATCCCACACCTTGCGCGGAGCAAGGGAACGATCGTCAATATCTCCTCGCTGTCCGGTGTGCGCGGCGACTATGGCAGTAATGCCTATAACGCGGCCAAGGCCGGCGTGATTAACCTGACACATGCATTGGCGCTCGAACATTCCGCAGACGGCATTCGTGTCAACTGCGTCAGTCCCGGCTTCATCATCACTCCCATGCAGGACAATACCCCGGAGAGTGTGCGCAAACTCTGGACGGACATGATCCCGCTTGGCCGCGCCGGACAGGCGGATGAAATTGCATCCGCAGTAGCGTTTTTGGCGTCGAACGATGCGTCTTACATCACCGGGCATAACCTCGTTGTCGATGGCGGGGTTACCGTGCATACCGGTTCGCCCAATCTATTCCGGCTGCTCGGGTTGTAGTTTTTATGTAGTTCCCAAACCTCACTATTCAGGAGCTCGAACATGTTGAAGCTGCATGGCGCACGTATTTCCAATTTCTACTGCATGGTCAAACAGGTGCTGATCGAAAAAGGCATCGCCTTCGAAGAAGTCGAGACGATGCCGAATCAGGAGCCAGCCTTTCTTGCCAAAAGCCCGATGGGCAAAGTGCCCGCGCTGGAAACCGAGCACGGGTTTCTCACCGAAACCAATGTGATTTTCGATTATCTGGAGGATGTGCAACCGACGCCGGCGCTATACCCGAACGATGCTTTCGCGCGCGCCCGCTGCAGGCAGATCGTCAAGATGATCGAGCTGTATGTCGAAGGTCCGGCGCATGCATTGTTGCCGGCGCTGTTCGGTCAGTCAGTGGCGGATTTTCAACGCGATAGCAGCCGCCCGATGATGCAGCGCGGGCTGGCGGCGCTGCGGCAGCTGGTTAAGTTTTCACCGTGGGTGTGCGGCGAGCAATACACCTTCGCGGATATCTTTCTGTACCGGTCGCTCGGCGTAATCACGATTACCGCCGAAAAACTCTATGACTGGGAGGTGCTGGCCGAATTGCCAGGTATCAAAGACTGGCAGGCGCGCGTGGCGCAACGCGCAGTCACGCAAACCGTCGATGCGGAAAACCAGGCCGCGCTGGCGGTATTCATGCAGCAATTCAACAACGCCAAATAAATCCTCGATACCCAGAACCCCCGCCGCAATGGCGGGGGTTTCTGTGAGCGCTTTCGCGTGCAGGGCAATTCGACTGGTGAAATCGCGGTTGCCCGATATGCTTAGGAAACTGCCGCTGAAGCGTTGCCCCTTACCGATGTCCTTTTCCCGCGTCCGACATATATTGCTGCCCGCGCTATTGCTCGCGGCGGCGCCGTTGGTCGATGCGACGACGATCTTCAAATACCGCGATGCCGACGGCGTTACTCACTACACCGACAAGAATCCCGGCGGCAAACAAAGTGCCGAAGTTCTAGAGCTGTGGGGCAGTAGCAGTGCCGGCGGTGGTATGCCGGAGCAGCAGCGGGTGGTTTTTCTTGAAAAACGCGGCACACCCCAACGTCCCGAATTATTTCTGATCAATCAGAATCCAGCGCCGGTTGAGGTCAGCTTCAAGCTCACGCAGCAGGATAATGTGCAGACGACGGCGATTCCCGAACAGTGGGTCGTTGCTCCGCACAGCGAAATTCGCGTGGCGACATTGCTGCCACAGCATGCTGCGCAACCATTGCGCTACGACTATCAACTGCGCTGGCAGCTCGGCGATCCCAACGCGCGCCCGAGCGAGAGTTTTGTCTACACGCCGCCGATTCCGCCGAATACGGCATTTAGAATTACGCAGGGATTTAATGGCGATTACAGCCATCGCGGCGGTGCCAGCCAATACGCGATCGATATCGGTATGCCGATTGGCACCGGCATTCGCGCGGCGCGCAATGGCGCGGTAGTCAAAGTGCAGGATGTGCATGGCGAAGGTGGTAACTCGACCGCATTTCGCAGCCAGACCAACAGCGTTTACATCCTGCATGACGACGGTACGTTCGGCGTTTATGCGCACCTGCGCAAAGGGTCGGCGCTGGTGCAACCGGGTCAGCGAGTACGTGCTGGTCAGCTGATCGCACAATCCGGCAATAGCGGCTATTCCACCGCTCCGCATCTGCATTTTGCGGTACTGCGTAACGCCGGCCTGAAATGGCAATCAGTGCCGTTCGTATTGGCATCGCCATACGGCGTGGTGAAACCGATTAAGGGTCTCGCCATCACCGGCTTGCAACCGCTCGATCGTCTCGCCAGCCGCGATCGCTGATTTAGCGTTCGCTAGAAGTGGGCGCGAATAAAGCCTAGCGCTCGTTTCTTCAGCAAGCGTATCGGCGTACTTTTTTTCGCTTCAGGCAACGCTCCCCACGTCTTTTCCCAGTAATGCACCGCATACGTATCCTTGCGAATACATGCCGGTGAAAACTCTTCGAACCAGGTATAGGGATAAAAGTATTCGGTGGGAAACACAGTGACACCGTGTTCGAGCTGTTGTTTGCCATAGCGACGCAGACCGATTTCCTTCAGTGCCATCGTCGTCACTTGCGGTGATCGATAAAAAGTCCCGGTATCGACGAACAGCTGCACGGTCAATTCCATGCACCGCTGAATGAACGGATGCCCCGCTTCGGCGCCCAGCACGGCATTATTCACCCAATCGTTATTCTCCTTATCGAGCTGGAATCCGACAAAGCAGCGATGATCGAGCAATGGATCGAAACTCTTAAAGACCTCGACATCGGTATCAAAGTAAATGCCGCCTTCTTGGTTCAGCGCATATAAGCGAACGTAATTCGCCACCTTGGACCACAGCCCGCGCTCGCAGGCGATACGACAATAATCGTTATCGAGCGGGCTATTGCTCTCGTTCCACTCCTTGATGGTGTAATCGGGCAGAAGTTCGCGCCAGCTATCGATGCAGCGCTTGTTGAGATCGCTGAGTGGATTACTACCGAACCAGCAGTAGTGAATTATTTTTGGAATCATCCTGGCTTCCTCTTTTTGGCTGAGTTCCGCTGACATGGGCCTGACAAATCATAGCAAGTTCTTTGCCAATGGTTTTCAACCAACTGCAGTAGATCGGCTCGTCGAGGAAGTGCTGGTAGGCGCTAGGCGCCTGTCATTCTGTTTTTAAGGCGGCAGCGTTTAACGGAGTAGCGACTGTATAGTGAAATTCACGCAGGAGATCGCCAGCTACGGAATCGATCAGATCTAGCTCCGCTATCGACATCTGCTTCCAGCGGCCGCTGCCGTCGAATAAGGGCTGATTGATCTGCCAATTGCGATATTGCTCGTGGTGCTCGCCAAAGGCGCTTGGCGGTTTCTCGATGGTTTTTGCGTAATAGTATTTTGGGGCCTCGTGATATTTCAGAATATCCGGCTCTACGTTTCGCCGATGAACGTGATGATCTTGTGCAGCACCGCTTCAGGATCGCTGATAAGGTTTTCGTAGCGAAGAACATGCACATTTGGATGACACCAAAACTCCTTCCCCGCCAGATTGTCATCGCGCCACCGCAAAATGCCTTGTTCAAGACTGCCGGTGCGGTCTTTGATTGAGCTGGCGACATCGCGGCCGTCGCGAACGATCAATAAGATTTTGCTGTGCGGGCGTACTGCCAATATTTTTTCGAGATGGCAGATATGCTTTGGCGTTTTTTCGGCCCAGCGGAATTTATTGCCGGCGATCGCGAGCATATCGAAATGCTGCAGGCTTTTTCTAAAGCGGCGCTCACTGCGAAGTGCAGCGCTGCTTTCATAGGGAATCGCGTAAATGCTCGAATGCGTACCTAGCATCCTCAGTAGCAGCGAGGTACCGCTATGGCCGCAGCCGACGATAAATATCGGGTCTCGCAATGCGTTGCGGCGGACCAATTTGTTCCAATAATAGTGCAGGCGCAGCACAATTTTGTCGCGGATTTCGGGCAGAGAGATTTTCATATTTCGATACCGACCGGTTGCAGTGGGCGATAAATGCTAAAGACCGTTAATTCTAGCAATCGCAATGCCTTGTTCTCCGGCGACGCTGTATAGCAAAAAATATCTCTCGCCCTCTCGAAACACCGCGGGGTCGCGCAGTTCGCATCTGGCACCATTGGCCATTCCGCGTCGCGAAGGAATGGGTGGCAATAAACCACCTTCCCATTCGGTTTCTGGTGCCAATATTTTTTGCGGCGCTGTGGCGTGCCAATTGCGCCAATCGGGACCAAGATCGACGCGGCTCACCAGAATACTTTCAGGGGTGTCGCCGACGAGCGTAAAGAACAGCAATAGATGATCGGCGCGAACGATAATCGCGTGATGGCGCGCATTGTTCGGAAGAATTTGTGGTCCCCGACGAAAGTCAGCGACGCCATTTTGCGAGCGATAAACGATACCTGGCATCGCGATAGCGTAATACGCATCCTGCCATTGAAAAACGCGAAAATAAGATGGACCTAATATCTCCGAATTGGCTTCAAAATGAAGCCCATCAACCGAGATCGCGAGTTTCGAGCGTTGTGGCGCCGCGTTTATAGAATCAATCGCAGTGTTGTGTATATCTGCTGTTACATCCTGATCAGACGTGACGCCGTGAAAATACATCAATATGCGCTTGTGCTCGTGATCGACATGCACGTCAGGTGAAGCGACGTGATCGATACACGTCGAATGATCGACGCCCAACACTCCCGGCTCGTAGAGGTGCCATGGTCCATCGAGAGTCTGTGCATAGGCTAACCGAATGGTTGACCCACGATGATGCGCGAAATAAAGGTAATAACGGCCGAGCGGATTTGGTATCCAGTCGGGAACTCGAATCAACGAAGGGCCATTCACGTTGTCGCCGATAGCAGCGTTATTTACATCGGCCCGGACGATTGGATTGTGCGGCAAGCGCTCGATTTTTAAAGCAGTAAAAAACTGAGCGCTCTGCCAGCGCCATGTTGGATCAGTGGTTGATGTTGTCGACGCGCTGCGCTTTCTTCCTGATAGCGCGCGCACGCAGTTTTTCAGTTGCGAAAAACGTAAGCGGTGCGATTCGATGCCGCGCGTTAATGACCAGAGGCGTGAAAAAAGACGTCGAAAGCGCATACCTGTGCCAGTAAACCTGCTTGAGTTCTGCCATAACTTAACTGAATCCGCGCGAATTGCCAGAGCGTTGATGCTGGCTGCAATTAAGCGCATGTGCCCCAATTTGCTTGCGTAACTATTTTTTGGCTGCTTACAATCCAGCGCCTGTGGCATGAGTCGCCACCCTTGATCTCTAGCGATCAACGATTCCGATAATTATTCTGCGGCTATAGCTGCGGTGGCTCGAGATAGAACGAGTTTCCTCCACTGGGTGTTTTATGGCGTGTGAACGCGAGAACTTGTAATGCATGTCGATCAGGAATTCAGCGATTTGCTGGGACTGCTGTACAACGGCCCACTGGAAGCGGTGCCGTGGCAGGCGTTTCTCGAGAGCTGCAAGGATCTAATGAGCGCGCGCGTGGCGAATTTGATTTTGCGCGCGCCGGGTCGCCTCGGTCTCGGCTTGATGCGCGTGGTCGGCGGCGTGCCCGAACATATCGCGACCTATAACGAGCGTTCGTATGCGCTCGATCCATTCATCAATCTACCCGAAGGTGAAGTGGTAACGCTGCACGAATTCATGGGCACAGAGCAGCTGCTGGCCAGCGATTTCTATCGCATGGTGATGGAGCCGAGCGATCTGTACGACGTGCTAGGTGCGGATTTTTCGATTCCGAATGAAGTCGAGGTGCGTTTCCGTATCTGTCGCGCCAAGTCCGCACGTCGTTTCAATGAAAGTGATCGCAAATTGTTTCGCGCGTTGCTGCCGCATATCCGGCGCGCGGTACATATCCACGTGCGCCTCAACAAAGTGGAATCCGAGCGTGCGGTGTATGCGGGTGCGATCGATCAGATGCGCGTCGGCGCGATTATTCTCGACGAAACCGGCCGTGTGCTCAGCCTCAATCAGCGCGCGCATCAATTGCTTGAAGAAAAAAACGGCGTCGCGCTGCGCGATGAAAAGCTCGTGTTGAGCACGCGTGAATTAACGCTGGATTTGCAGGCGCGCATTGCGCGAGTGATCGCGCAACAACGTGCCGGTGACGCGGCGGTAGTCGAAGCGATGCGCATTGCGCGCAAGAGTGGTGAACTCGGGTTGGTGATTCGCCCGGTGCCGGAGAATCAATGGGCCGGTGCGGAGGTTGTGCCGGCCGCAGTGCTTTTTCTCAGCGATCCACAGCAGCAGGCGCATGCGCCGCTGCAGGTGATCAAGCAATTATTTGGCTTCACGCCATCGGAAGCCGCGCTCGCCATGTTGATGGCAAATGGGCTCACGCTCGATGACGCCGCCGAAGAGCTCGGTATCAGCCGCAATACAGTGCGCACGCATTTGCGTGCGGTGTTCGCGAAAACGGGCGTGACGCGACAACCGCAGTTGGTGAGTTTGATTCTGAAGAGCGTGGCGTCGTTAGGCTAATATCCGCGAGAGCGGCATCTGCGAACCCGCGCTCGCGGTCTACATTCTGTTTTCGCTATTTCACATTCTTAAAATCGGATAACCACACATGATGAATAAGCTCGGTAAGCAGGCACCCACAAAAGCAACCATCATCAAATGGCTGTTGGCCATTGCATTAATTGCAGGATTTGCGGCGTTATGGTGGTCGGGTGCACTGGCACAGCTTTCAGATAAGGAATGGATCAAAGCACAGGTAGAAGCGGCCGGCTGGTACGGACCGCTGCTGTTCCTGCTGCTGGTGATTGTATTGTTTCCGCTATTTTTGGCGGGGCCGCTGCTCTGGGTCAGTGGCGCGATCTGGCCGTTACCACTGGCGATCGCGTACTCCTGCACGGCGGCGCTGCTGGCCAGCTTTCTTTATTTTTTTATTGCGCGTTGGCTGGGGCAGGAATGGGCGGCGCGCCATATTCCGGCCAAAGTTCGCGAATATGAGGCGAAGCTCGAAGCTTATCCGGCACGCACGATCATGGCATTGCGGTTATTTCTGTGGATTAACCCGGCCGTCGATTTCCTGATCGCCATCACTAAAATTCCAACGATGAGCTATCTGATTTTTACATCGATTGTGTTCATCCCATCCACCGCGATGCAAGTGGTGGTAGCGACCTTGGGAATCAATTTTATTACCCACTTACCGACATGGGCATTCATCGCGCTGGGTACCGCAATTGCGCTAGCGATAGTTGTGGTGATGGCGATCAAGCGCCGAAGCGCCTCGCAAGGCAGCGAAAGCGGAAGCTAGATTTTGCCGCCAGCGCAATCGGAGTCGCGGCATTTTCGGTTGACGGCAGTGCGCTGATTATTCCGCGCCGTTGCGTTCGAGAATCTCTGCGTATTCGATCGATTTCGCATGCTCGCGCACATACGACAACACGGTGCGGCCGTGTGGATCGCGCGCGTTGATGTTGCGATTTTCGGCGAGAAACATTGCGACGAATTTTTCGAAATCATCGGCGCGCATCTGCTGGTACGCTTTTAGAAGCATATGAAAATCAGCTTCAACCGCTTCGGCGGGTTTCACATCAAGAAACTCGCGCACGCGCGCTTCGGTCCACACTTCGTCGACGACGACTTCTTTTTCTTTGGCCATTTCAATACCCGATAAATTTCAATGTAGGGCGCAATAAGGCGAAGCCGCATTGCGCCGAGTGGCAAAAAATGGCGCAATGCCCTTCGGTTATTGCGCCCTACGAATTACTGAAGCTTCTTCAACAGAATTTCATTCACCAAGCCTGGATTCGCCTGACCCTTCGATGCCTTCATGATCTGGCCGACAAAAAAACCGAGCAGTTTTTTGCGCTTGCCTTCATCGGCGGCGCGATATTGCGCCGTTTGGTCGGGGTTGGCATCGACAATATCGGAGACAATTTTTTCAATCGCGCCGGTGTCGGAAACTTGTTTCAAACCTAATTGTTGAATTACATCATTCGCACTAATGAAAGCGGTTTCAGCGGATTCACCTGTTTTGATGCCGCCGTCCATCATGACTTCGAAAACTTGTTTTGCCTGTTTGCCTGAGATGGTGTTGTCTTTGATTCGCTCGATCAGGCCGGCGAGTTGCTCGGCTTTAATCGGGCTGTGCGAGATATTTAGATTGTTTTTGTTGAGTTGCGCGCTCAATTCAACCATCACCCAGTTTGCAGCGAGCTTCGGTTCGCCACTGACTTTTGCCACCGTTTCAAAATAATCCGCGAGCGCACGCTCGGCAGTCAAGACATCGGCATCGTAGTTCGACAAACCATAGTCAGCAATAAATCGTTGCTTTTTCGCATTGGGCAATTCCGGCAACGCTGCGCGGATTTTTTCAATCGTTTCGTTATCGACCGCTACCGGCAATAAATCAGGACACGGGAAATAGCGATAGTCGTTCGCTTCTTCCTTGCTGCGCATCGCGCGCGCTATTTTTTTCTCGCCGTCGTACAACCGCGTTTCCTGAATCACTTTGCCGCCGTCTTCGATTAAATCGATTTGACGACTCACTTCGAGCTTGATGGCTTCTTCGATAAAGCGAAACGAGTTCAGGTTTTTCGTTTCGGTGCGCGTGCCGAGTTTATCGCTGCCCTTTTTGCGTATCGAGACGTTGACATCGAAGCGCATCGAGCCCTGCGACATATCGCCGTCGGTGATTTCGAGGCTGGTGACGATCGCGTGCAATTTTTTCGCGAATGCGACGGCTTCCTCGGCGCTGCGCATATCGGGCTCGGTGACAATTTCGATCAGCGGCGTGCCGGCGCGATTTAAATCGATACCGCTCAAGCCATGGCTATCCCCAGCAAAAGAAAGTTCATGCAATGATTTTCCTGCATCTTCTTCGAGATGCGCATGATGAATACGAACACGTTTCGTAGAACCGTCGCTCAATTCGATATCGATATGGCCGGCACCGACGATCGGCTCGGCGAGTTGCGTGGTTTGATAGCCTTTCGGCAGATCGGGATAAAAATAATTTTTGCGTTCAAATGCACTGAGCGGATTGATCGGCGCATCGACCGCGAGGCCGAACATGATCGCGTAACGCACCGCTTGCTCATTTAATACCGGCAGCGTGCCGGGCATCGCGAGATCGATTGCATTCGCCTGTGTATTTGGCTCGGCTCCGAAGGCAGTGCTGCTGCCGGAAAATATTTTTGATTGCGTGGCCAGTTGCATATGCACTTCGAGGCCGATGACTGTTTCCCATTCCATCATGCGTTCCTCTTATTCGATGCCCGGTGCGGTGCGACGATGCCAATCAGTCGCCTGCTGGAATTGATGCGCGACGTTCAGCAATTTATCTTCGGCGAAATAATTGCCAATCAATTGCAGACCGATCGGTTTGTTGTCGACACGGCCGGCCGGAATACTCAATGCTGGTAAACCGGCGAGATTCACCGCGATGGTGTAAATGTCTTCGAGATACATCGCGACTGGATCGCTGATTTCGCCTACGCAGAAGGTTGGATTCGGTGTGGTCGGTCCGGCGATCACATCGACATCATTAAATGCTGCAACAAAATCCTGTTTGATCAAGCGACGCACCTGCTGCGCTTTGCGGTAATACGCGTCGTAGTAACCTGCCGATAAAACGTAAGTGCCGATTAAAATACGGCGCTTCACTTCGTCGCCAAAACCTTCAGCGCGCGTGCGCGTGTACAAATCGAATAAATCGCTGGGATTTTCGCAACGATAGCCGTAACGCACGCCATCGAAGCGCGATAAATTCGCCGACGCTTCGGCGGGCGCGATCACGTAATAACACGGCACTGCGAGTTCGGTATTCGGCAGACTGATTTCTTTGACCGTCGCGCCGAGTTTTTCTAATTCTGCAATCGCGGCGTGCACCGCTTTTTCGATAGCGGCCGATAGACCTTTACCAAAATATTCTTTCGGCAGGCCGATGCGCAGGCCGTCGAGTTTGTCGTGCAGCGTTGCGGTGTAATCGGGCACGCTGCGATTTGCGCTGGTCGAATCTTTGGCGTCGAAGCCGGCCATTGCATTCAACAACAATGCAGCGTCGTGTGCGCTGCGTGTCATCGGGCCGCCCTGATCGAGACTCGATGCAAACGCGATCATGCCGTAGCGCGATACGCGACCATAGGTCGGTTTCAATCCTGTTAATCCGCACAATGCGGCGGGCTGACGAATCGAGCCGCCGGTGTCGGTGCCGGTTGCGGCCGCGCACAATTGAGCAGCGATGGCCGCAGCGGAGCCGCCGGACGAACCGCCCGGTACGCAATCGGGCGCCCACGGATTTTTCACCGGGCCGTAGTAGCTCGTTTCGTTCGACGAGCCCATCGCGAATTCGTCCATGTTGGTTTTACCGAGGCATACCACGCCCGCTTGCGCGAGTTTGGTAACGACGGTGGCATCGTACGGCGGTACGAAATTGTCGAGCATCTTCGACGCGCAACTGGTGCGCACGCCGTTCGTGCAGAAAATATCTTTGTGCGCGATCGGTACGCCGGCGAGTGATCCGGCATTGCCTTGCGCGCGTGCTTTATCGGCGCTGCGCGCTGCTTCGAGTGCCAGCTCCGGCGTCACGGTGATGTAGCTGTTGAATTTTGCGTCGAGCCGTTCAATGCGCGCGAGATAGTGCAACGTCAGCTCTTCGCTGGAGAAACGCTTTTGCGCCAAGCCTGCCAGCAATTCGGCGATGGTGAGGTTGTGCATGAAAAATTCCGTTGTGAATTACGGTGATGAGTGACGTAGCGGCGATGAGCGTTGTTCGATGGCGGTCGCTATTCGATAACTTTCGGCACTAGATACAAACCCTGCTCGGTACTCGGTGCAATATTCAAAAAAGCAGCGCGGGCTGCGAGAGCGGCGGCGCCGGTCGGCTCGGTCACAACATCGGCACGCAGCTGTTGGGTTTTATCTTCAGCGCTCAGGCGCAGGGCCAGTTCGAGCGGGTTTGCCATCGGCGCGACGCCGGTGGTATCGACCGCCTGCAGACGATCGGCCATCGCCAGAATATTGTTAAGCCGCTGCGATACATCGGCGCTTGCATCGGCATCGATGCGAATGCGCGCAAGCTTGGCGATTTTCTCGACATCGGCGGCGGTAATGCTCATGTGGATCTCCGAATTTGATGCGGCTTAAAAACGATTCGCGACGCGGTCGATGACGGCGCACAACGCTGAAATCGTAGAATAATTTGAAGCGACGGCGGGTTTGTAAATACGCGCCAAAGTTATCATATTTGCGCCTTGCCCTGAATCCCTGCGATTGATAGAGTGGCGCGCTTGGCTGTTTCCACGCTGATAAATAGGATGCCGATAGCCGCGCTGCACGCGTGCTCCTCCTGGACATCCCCCCATACAGGTAATCAATCCATGCTGAAGCGGATCCGAGGGATGTTCTCGAGCGATCTGTCCATTGATTTGGGCACCGCGAATACCCTCATTTATGTGCGCGATCAAGGCATCGTGCTCGACGAGCCGTCGGTGGTGGCGATTCGTACCCACAACGGACAAAAAACCATTGAAGCGGTCGGTGTCGAAGCGAAGCGCATGCTCGGTCGCACACCGGGCAACATCACAGCCATTCGCCCGCTGAAAGATGGCGTCATCGCCGACTTTCAAGTCACCGAAAAAATGCTGCAGTACTTCATCGCCAAAGTGCACAAACACAGTTTCATTCGACCGAGTCCGCGCGTGCTGGTGTGCGTGCCGTGCAAATCGACGCAGGTCGAGCGCCGCGCAATTCGCGAATCCTGCCTCAGCGCCGGTGCGCGTGAAGTACGGCTGATCGAAGAGCCAATGGCAGCGGCGATCGGTGCCGGCCTCGATGTTGAAGCGGCATCGGGCTCGATGGTGGTCGACATCGGCGGCGGTACCACCGAGATCGCGATCATTTCGCTGAATGGTGTGGTGTATTCGGATTCGGTTCGCATCGGCGGCGATCGCTTCGATGAGGCGATCGTGTCGCATGTGCGCCGCACTTATGGCAGCCT
>Ga0268265_10000554_pt1 | contig 38099 bp, 35 predicted proteins | sample KBSSwiS52_FD_190355 | JGI IMG/M metagenome (GOLD analysis project Ga0268265, IMG submission 190355) | Switchgrass rhizosphere microbial communities from Kellogg Biological Station, Michigan, USA - KBS Switchgrass S5-2 (SPAdes) (version 2) | ecosystem: Host-associated > Plants > Roots >...
GGCGCCGAACGGAAGGCCGGCGTATTCGCTCGTCGGCGTGCGCGTTCCGGAATGATCCCAAGGTCCGATGACGAGGTAGTGCCGCGCCCTCGCCGCCTCCGATGCCGCATTCATGTGATCGCGATAGAACGCGAGAGCGCCGGGTTGATCGTCGTCGTATTGGCCGGTGATCGTAAGGATCGGCAGATCGATGCGCGCGAACTGTTGCTGCGTCGGGTTGTAGTTATCCCAGTACGCATCGGGCTCGGGATGCGCGAGCCAGGTCTGAAAGGCCGGCGAAGGTTTGCCGACGACGGCGTCGAGCTCGCGAAACGGCCGGTGCGCGTCGGCGAGCTTGGCGAACTGCGCGGACCAGAACGGCGCGTCATTGAAGATCGCATCCTGGCCGGTGTGGCCGCCGGTCAATGTGAGCCATTGCAGGTCGTACGAATAATAGATGTTGCGCACGAACGGAAAATCGACGCCGGGCCGCGGCGCCGCGACCGGCACGATCGTCGCGAGGTGCGGCGGAAATTCCTTGGCCGTGGCCCACTGGTCGTAGCCGGCGTACGAGCCGCCCCACATCGCGACCTTGCCGTTGCAGTACGGTTGCGCGGCCAGCCATTCGACGATGTCGTAGCCGTCCTTCGCTTCTTGCAGCAGCGGCGTGAACTCGCCTTCGGAATTGCCGCGGCCGCGCACGTCGATGGTCAGGAACACGTAGCCGTGCGTCGCGAAATAGGTGCCGCGCGCGTGGTAGGTCTGCGCGATGTACGGCGTCAGCGTGAACACGCACGGCAGCGGCTCGGTCTGGCCGGGCGGGCGATACAACGTGGCATTGAGGCGAACGCCATCGCGGAGCGGAATCTTGACGCCCCATTGGAAGTCGATGGGCGCGTCGGCGAATGCAGAGGCGCAGGTGAGAAAGACGCACGCGAGCACGGCGCGGCTGAGAGTCATGCGCAATCCTTCGATAGGCAAGGCAGCGCAGCGTGCAGCGATGGTCGCGCGAATGCGTCCGAGCGTGTTGGATCGGACGTCAGACGGCGGGCTTTTCCCGCAAGGATTCCGTCGCGCGGCGGAATTCGCTCGGCGTGCGGCCGGTCATGCGCTTGAAGACGGCGTTGAAGGTCGACTTGCTGCCGAAGCCGCAGGCGAGCGCGATCTCGAGGATCGTGCGCCGATCGTCGGGGTCGGCCAGATGCCGCTCGGCTGCCGCGATGCGAAAGCCGTTGACGAACTCGAAGAAGTTTTCGCCGAGACCCTGGTTGAGCGCCTGCGAAACATAGTTCGCGGGCCAGCCGCTGCGGCGCGCGAGCGCGTCGAGATCGAAGGCGCCGTCGGCGTACAGCGATTCCTCGCGCATCAGACGCGAGAGCTCCGCCGCGACCGTCGCGCATTGATCGGCCGCGAGGCCGGAACGTGCGTACGGTACCGATGCGACCGGCGCGCCGCGCTCGACGGGCATCGCGCCGCGCTCGCGCAATCCGAACCAGGCCAGAAGATAGAGCGATGCCGCAGTCAGGATATCGAGCAACAGCGCGATCCCATGTGCGCCGACCATGCTCGGAAAGCGGCCGATGGTCATCACGATCCAGATCACCGCGATCAGCGCGACGAGCCGGCGCAGCCACGCGAGGCTGAGCGCGGCTTCGTCGGCCTGCGATTGCTCGCGCGCGGGGCGCGAGCGATGAATGTGCCGGATCGCGAACGCGAGATAAGCAAGCCCGGATATGACCCACGCGTGATAGCTGATCAGGAAGGCGAACCGGCCTGCGCTCGTTTCGTCGAGCGCCCAAACGGCATTGGCGAGCGAGAACGCGAGAGCGACTCCGCTCGGCACGAGATGCGCGAACGCGCGCTGTCCGAGCGACGTGCCGTCTGGCGCGGTCAAGGAGCGCACATAGCGATACAGGATCGGACCGTACAGATACGCCACGGGAACAACGACGACATGCAGCCAGCGCGCGCCGCGCGGCGTCACGGGCCAGCCGAGCATGACGAGACCTTCCGCGCTGTCGACGGCAAGGCATGCGAAATACGCCATCAGCCAAGGCGACGCGCGCGTGCGCGACGAGCCGGACGCGAGCGCGACGGCGAGGACGCTCACGCCGAGGATCACCGCAGTGGTGGCGAAATCCAGCAGGGTTTCTGGGGTCACCGGCGTCGGCTCGAATCGGGGTTTTCTTCAGTGTGGCACGGAGCTGTCGCTGTCGTGCCCAAGGATAAAGCTCGGCATCGGCCGCCGCCGTGATCCGTCATGGGCAATGGGGTTGCCGTCGCGCGTCAACGAACCTGCGCGAACTGCTCCGCCTCAATGCCATGTTCTAAGTCATCGCTTTGGGCCAACGACGTCCGATAACTTCGCAAATCACGTTCGCTCAAGTTGCGCGGAGTTTTGCGATCCGATTCGACGCGAGCATTCGCCCCCACGCTCAGCTTCGTTCCCAATCCGGCATAGAGGTAGCGATCGCCGAACGCGTTTTGCAGCGCCGCGAATGTCGGCTCGCCGGTGCAATGTCCAGGCGCGATGGAATCGACGTGGTAGGTGTCATGCAAGGAAGCGACCACTTTTTCGATCGCAGCGTCCGGCGCGGCAACGAGATGGAATCCGCCCGCGATGAAGTGAATGTGCGGATTGATCTTCGCGGCTTCGGCGACGATGGATTCGATGCCGGGATGCGCGCAGCCGACCACGAGCACGATGCCGTCCGCGGTGTTGACGGCGAGCGACAGCTCTTTCAATTCCTTGGTGCCTGGCGCGTCGGATACGAGTGCGATCAACGTGACGCCGGGAGCGACTTCCGTCGTCTTGTCGATCAACTCGATGTTCGCGCCGGGAAAGACCGTCCCGAATTTCATCGTCTCGGGCGGCTTGCCTGCGTAGTAGCGCATCTCGCCGGGCAGCGATGCGTCTTTGCGATAGAAGGCGCTGGGGAGGTCGGAGCCGAACACGCCAAAGTTTTCTTTGGGTGTATACACCTTAACTCCGGGATTCACCTTTCTTATGTATGGGAATCCGCCGATGTGATCGCTGTGACGGTGCGACATGACGACGAAGTCGAGCTTCGAGAGGTCGACGTGCTTGGCCTTGGCGTTCTTCGCAAGAATTTCCGCGTTGCCGCCGGTGTCGAACAGGATGCGCTTGCCGCTGATCTCGACCAAGGCGGCGTAGCCCCAGTCTTTCGTCATCGCGGGATCTTTGCCGAATGCATCGTACAGCACGGTGATGCGGGGCGACGCTGCGACGGGTTCTGCCGCTGAGCTCGATTTCGCGGAAGCGAAGGTCGCAAGAATCAGTGCGACCGCGAATGCGGCACGCACAGACAAGTGAGTCGATGGCATGACTCCCTCCTCCAGTTTTGGCGCCTGGGGTGTAGATCGTACTCCCGTGGTGCCGCTTGATCTGGTGGAGGGGAAAGCCACTGTCGAGGCTGCAGGCTCGAACCTAGGGTTCCCTCACCCTGCCCTCTCCCGCAAGCGGGAGAGGGGAGAGATAACTGCGCGTTCGATTCATCTGGGGAACCGCACAGTGCGGCGCAAGCCGACGTCCGGAAGGCATCGCCTTTCGGATGCGCATTCCGTCCACAGCGGGTGAGGGATTAAGGGGCGAGGCGAATACCACTCTTCCCCCTTACAAAATATAGCGCGCAGGGGGGCTTGCGGCAAGGCCGGAGTTGTGGCGCAGCATCGCCGGCCTTCGGTGGGACGCAGGAGTTGCGAATGCGCAAGTCGATATCGATGTGTGGGTCGCGCGGGAATGTCGAATCAGTGGTCGAGCTGAACAGGAAGCTGGCGACGCTCTCGGCGGGTGTAGCGCCGGGAGGTGGGCAATGACCGGCCATGCGGTGGTGATCGCCGGAGGCGGTCCGACGGGGTTGATGCTGGCGGGCGAGTTGGCGTTGGCGGGCGTCGATGTTGCGATCGTCGAGCGGCGCGAGAGTCAGGCACTGCCCGGCTCGCGCGCGGGCGGGCTGCACTCGCGCACGCTCGAAATTTTCGATCAGCGTGGAATTGCGGATCGGTTTGTTTTGGAAGGACAGAAAGCGCAAAGCTGGCATTTCGCCGGTGCGCTGTTGGACCTCAGCGACTTTCCCTCGCGTCATCCTTATGTGCTCGGGCTTTGGCAGAACCACATCGAGCGGATATTGGCCGGCTGGGTTGGCGAGATGCCGGTGACGTTCTATCGCGGACGCGAGGTGACGGGTTTTGCGCAGGCCGAAACCGGCGTCGACGTGGAGCTCTCCGATGGCGAGTCGCTGCGGGCGGACTATCTCGTCGGTTGCGACGGAGGACGCAGTCGAATCCGCAAGGTAGCGGGCATCGAGTTCCCAGGTTGGGATCCGACGATCAGCTGCCTGATCGCCGAGGTCGAGCTTGCCGAAATACCGGAATGGGGCATCCGTCAGGACGCCGTCGGCACGCATGGGCTGGGACGAGTGGACTACAAGATCGTCGACGGCAAAATCGTCTATGGAGATTCGGGGCCGGTGCGCGTCATGGTGACGGAACGGCAACTGGGATCCGCGACCGAGCCGACGCTGAGCGATCTCAGCGAAGGGCTCATCGCCGTCTACGGCACCGACTACGGTGTGCACAGTCCGACGTGGATCTCGAGATTCACCGACATGACGCGACAAGCCGCCGCCTACCGCGACCGACGCGTGCTGCTCGCCGGCGACGCGGCACATGTGCATGCACCGGACGGTGGGCAGGGTCTCCAGGTGGGCGTGCACGATGCGGTGAATCTCGGATGGAAATTGGCGCAAGTCGTGAAGCGGATTTCACCGGAAAGCCTCCTCGATACGTATCACGCCGAGCGTCATCCGGTTGCTGCGAGAGTGCTGCGCACGACGATGGCGCACGTCGCGCTCCGCCGCACGGACGAACGCACGACGGCGTTGCGCGACACGATTGCCGAGATTCTCAAATCGGACGACGCGCGCAAACGATTCGCCGCGATGATGATGGGCCTGGACATTCGCTACGAGCTTGGCGAGGGGCATCCGTTGCTCGGACGGCGCATGCCTGATTTGGATCTCGTCACTGCGGGCGGACCGCTGCGGGTTTTCACCTTGCTGCACGACGCGCGGCCGCTGCTGCTCAATTTCGGCAAGCCTGGCGGCTTCGATATCACGCCTTGGGCAGATCGGGTTCAGCGCGTCGACGCCAAGTACGCCGGCGCATGGGAGCTTCCGGCCATCGGTGCGGTTGCGGCTCCTACTGCCGTGTTGATTCGGCCTGACGGATACGTGGCATGGGTCGGAGACCTGACGCAGCCGGGACTTGCTGACGTGCTCACGACTTGGTTCGGGCCGCCCGCTGCGAAGTAGTGGCGACTTCGAGATTCGTAGCTGACCTTCGAGGCGACGGGCAAGCACCGTCGCCTCTTTTTTCATGCACTTGACATGCAAGTATTGTCTTGCCTATTCTACAGGCAAGTAATAACTTGCCTATAAATATGTCACAACGCCGCGACACCGACGTGCTGTTCAAGGCTCTCGCCGACCCGAGCCGGCGCAAGCTGTTGGATCTCCTGCACGCGCACGACGGACGCACGCTCAACGAGCTGTGCGAACACATGGACATGACACGCCAGGGAGTGACGCAACACCTTTCTCTGCTGGAGGCGGCGAACCTCGTCGCGACGGTGTGGCGTGGTCGCGAAAAACTGCACTTCCTCAATCCCGTGCCGCTGCAGGAAATCTACGAGCGTTGGATTGCGAAATTCGATAAGCCGCGCTTGGGGGCGCTTTCAAATTTGAAACGACGTTTGGAGAAAGCCAATGGCTAGATCGACTTTTCTTTATGTCACCTATATCCGCACGACGCCGGAGAAGCTGTGGTCGGCGCTGACCGACGCGGAGTTCATGAAGCAGTACTGGTTCGGTGCGCACTGCGAGAGCCAATGGAAGGCGGGATCGCCGTGGAAGATCATGTCGGGCGAAGGTCAGATTCTGGATGCCGGCGAGATCGTCGAGGCCGATCCGCCGCGGCGGCTTGTGATTCGATGGCAGCATCAGAACAAACCTGAGCTCAAGGCCGAAGGCGATTCGCTGTGCACGATGGAGATGGAACAGAGTGGAACGGCGGTCAAGCTTTCCATTACTCATACGATCGAGCGCGAGCCTTCGAAACTTATCGAGGCCGTGTCGGGCGGGTGGCCGAAGGTCATCTCGAATTTGAAGTCTTTGTTGGAGAGCGGATCTATCGCTATGCAGGATCCGTATCCGACGGGGAATCCTTATGGGAAGGTGCAGACGTCTCATTGAATGTGTGGGCGGTGAACCGGCTTGCCCTCACCCTGCCCTCTCCCGCGAGCGGGAGAGGGGAAAGATTCCGGCGTCCTTCCGCTAGAATGAGTGCAGGCCGGAGGGCGGCAACGGAGACGCTCGGGGTGATGACCGCAAACTCGATGGGACGCAGGCAGTTTCTGCAGACTGCTTTGGCGGCTGCGGTTCCGTTCGGCCTCTACTCGTGCGCGGATCGCAAGCGCGGTCCGCTGCAAGTCGGCGGACTGCCCGTCACGTGCAACCTCACCCTGCCCGTCGCCTGCGTGGCACGCAACCTGGCCAACAAGGCCGCGGCTCCGGGCACGCCCGGGTTCGAGTACGAGTACAGCAAGTTCAACGGCTGGCCCGAGATCAAAGAATCGCTGATGACCGGGCGTATCCACGCGGCGTACATGCTAGCGCCGTTGGTGATGGATCTCGCCGACAAGAAGATTCCGGTGAAGATCGTCTCGCTCGGCCATCGCTCGGGCGCGGTCATCATGGTGCGCACGGATTCGCCGTATCAGCATTTCAAGCAGCTCGCCGGCAAGCGCATCGCGATCCCGAGCCGGTTCGCCGTCGATTTCCTGTTCCTGCGCAAGATGCTCGCGCAGGAGAACATGACGCCGGCCGAAGTGCAGATCGTCGAGATGGCGCCGCCAGACATGCCCGCGGCGCTGTATGCGAATGCCGTGGATGCGTATTGCACCGGCGAGCCGTTCGGCGCGGCGGCGCAAAGCGCAGGCTATGCGCGTCCGTTGCGCATGACGCGCGACGAATGGCGCAACTACATCTGCTGCGTGCTCACGGTTCGCGAGGAGCTCATCGCCGAGAATCCCGCGCTCGTCCAGGATCTGGTGAATCACGTGCTCGGTGCCGGCCTCTGGCTCGATGCGCAGCAGGAAAACCGCGACAAGGCGGTGGCGATCGCGGCCGGCCGCGGATTCTTCAATCAGGATCCGAAGATCCTGAAGTTCGTGATGGAAAATCCGACCGACCGCGTGACCTACGGCGATCTGCGCATGATCCGCGCCGAGTTCGAAGAATTGATGCAGCTGTCGATCGAGGCCGGCACGATCAAGCACCCGATTGCGTACGAAACCTACGTGGACGAAACTTTCGCGCGCCGCGCGAGCGCAGCGCAGATTACGGTCTGATCGGGTGAGACACGTGAATCGCGCATTCGCCCTCTTCGTCTCCCTGCTTCTTTGCGCGACGTCCGCGCGCGCCGACGATGCCGCTGCGCTGAAAGCCGGCGTGTTCGATCCGCCTCGCACGGCGCCGGATTTCGTGCTGTCGGGCTCGAACGGCTCGGAATTGAAGCTGAGCGCGTATCGCGGCAAGGTCGTGCTGCTCGGGTTCGGATTCACGTCGTGCACCAACGTCTGCCCGATCACGTTGGGCACGCTGGCGCAGGCGTACAAGAATCTCGGCGCGCAGGCGAGCGAGCTGCAGGTCGTCTACATCACGGTGGACCCGGAACGCGACGATGCGGCGACATTGAAGAATTACCTTTCCAAGTTCAATCCGACCTTCGTCGGCGGCACCGGCACCGACGCGCAGCTCGCCGCGGTGCGCAAAGATTTCGGCATTGCCGCCGAGAAAGTCGCGGGTCCCGACGGCAGCTATTCGCATTCCTCTTTCATTTATCTGATCGATCGCGAAGGCCGCCTGCGCGCGCTGATGCCCTTCGGTCATCTGGCCGACGACTATGTTCACGACGTGCGCATGCTGATGGCCTCGCCATGAAGCTATCGCGCGCGCTAGCGATTCCTCTGATCGCCGGCGTGCTGGGTGTCCTCGCATGGGCGGCGCTGACGCCCGTGCAGTTCGCTTCGCGCGAAGAAGTGTTCGAGATCCCGAAAGGCACGTGGGCGCGGCGCATGTCCGGCGACAAGGTGGAAATCCTGCCGTCGCGGATTCGCCTGGTCCTCGGCGTGCACGATGTGCTGCTGCTGCGCAATCTCGACGATGTGCCGCAGGTGTTCGGACCGACGATCATGATGCCGGGGCAGAGTTTTCGCCTGCCGTTCGAGGTCGCATCGAGTTATACGTTCGCTTGCACGGCCCATGTCAGCGGCCAGATGACGATCGTCGTCGACCCGCAGCCGATCTCGCCGTGGCAGCGCTTGAGCTGGCGCACAGCCGCTTTGTGGAACGCGGTGACATGATCGCAGCCAAGCGCGTGCTGCCGTCGATCGCCGTCATCGCGCTGATCATCGGCGTGTGGTGGGCTATCGTCGTCGCGACGGGAAGCGTCGTGTTCCCCACGCCGTGGCAGGTCGTGACTGGCACGATCGAGTTGATTCGCGACGGAACCTTGTGGGGTCACATCGGCGCTTCGCTGTTTCGCGTCGGCACCGGATTCCTGCTCGCCGTGACCGTCGCCGTGCCGCTCGGCTTGTGGATGGGCTGGGTCAACGGCGCGTACATCACGCTCAATCCTTTGTTCCAGATGCTGCGGCCGATCTCGCCGATCGCGTGGATTCCGATCGCGATCCTCTGGTTCGGCGTCGGCAATCTGTCGCCGATTTTCCTGATCTTCATCTCCTCGGTGTTTCCGATGGTGGTGCAGACCATCGCGGGCGTGCACACGATCGAGAAGAGGTATCTGCGTGCGGCTGCGAACTTCGGCGTGTCGCGCGCGACGCTGTTCCGTCAGGTGGTGATTCCAGCCGTGCTGCCGCAGATCATCGTCGGCATGCGCATCGGCCTCGGTGTCGCGTGGTTGGTCGTGGTCGCGGCCGAGATGATTGCGCTTCGCTCCGGGCTCGGTTATCTGATCATCGATTCGCGCAATGCCGGCAATCGCTACGACCTTGTGATCGCCGGCATGATCATCATCGGACTCATCGGCTTGCTGCTGGATGGATTGATGCGCCTGCTCGAAGGCTTGAGAGTCGTCAGGTGGCGCTATGCCCACTAAGATTCTCGTCGACGGCATCGGCAAGAGCTTCGCGACGGACCAGGGCACGCTGCACGTGCTCGACAGCATCAGCCTCGAAGTCGGTGACGGCGAGATCGTCGCGATCGTCGGTCCGTCCGGCTGCGGCAAATCCACGATGATGAACATCATCGCCGGATTCGATCGTCCCGATCGCGGTTCGGTCCGCGTCGACGGCGTCGTGCAGAGCAAGCCTAGCTCGCGCGGCATCTTGATCTCGCAAGCGGGTTCGGTGTTTCCGTGGCTCACCGTCCAGCAGAACCTGATGTTCGGCTTGAACGGTCGCGCGCACGATGAAAAGAAGCAGCTCGCCGATCACTACGCGGAGATGGTCGGGTTGAAAGGCTTCGAGGCGCGCTATCCGCACGAGCTTTCCGGCGGAATGCTAAAGCGCGCCGAGCTTGCGCGCGCGCTGGTGGTGAAGCCGGAAATTCTCTACATGGACGAGCCGTTCTCCGCGCTCGACGCGCTTTTGCATCTGCGTATGCGCAATGAGCTCTTGAGAATTCTCGAGCAGGAGCGCCACACCGTTCTGCTGATCACGCACGACGTCGAAGAAGCCATACACGTCGCCAATCGCATCGTCGTCCTTTCGATCCGCCCCACGACCATCCAGGCGACGTTCGACGTTCCGTTTGCGCATCCGCGCAAACTTTCCAGCGCGCCCGTGCAGGAGCTGCGCACTCAAATCCTGCGCGAGCTCGGCGTCGACGGCTACGACGCCTGAGTATTCGAGGACCCGATAGCGCATCTCGCGTCCATGACGGCCAACCGCACGTCTATCGATAAATATATGAGGATGCGGCCGTGAAACGGGCAGCGGCCGGTCGCGTTTCACACTACCTCTACGCGACCGCCGAAACCCGTACGAAACAGAGCTTCGTGCGCATCTCGATCCGGGTCATAGCAGCAGTCCCGGACCAGGCGCACGTCATAGTCCGCATCGCTGGCCCAGGTGATGCTTGAAAGAACAACGCCGGTGCTGCTTATCCCGGCCACTACGAGCGTGCTTATATCGCGTGCCCTAAGATCGGCGTCGAGCGTTGTGCCATAGAAGACGCTGGCTCGCGGGCAAGCATAGAAAAAGTCGTCCCGTTCGATCGCAAGCCCGCTCATCGGTGTTGCGCTACGGAAGCGTCCGGTCGGCACAATCGATGAGATCAGGCGGTTACTCTTCGAGACGTGTTCATACTCTTCGCCGAGAAAAAAATTAGGGAACAACAGCGGTCGACCGGTGAGGCGCCAGCGCCGGATCAGCGCATTGCACTTGTCCAGCAGCGGCGATCGTTGCTCTCCGAAGAGTATGGCGAAGACGTCGACTTGATAATGCATGATGACGAGAGCCGCTCTGTCCAGATAACTCCCCTCGAAATCGAGCGTCATAGCTTCTCCTGTTGGACCATAGTTTTGAGTTCATGCCCGAAGGTGATTCCAATGACCGAAGATAGTCGATCTGGAGCGCTGAGAAAGCTGCTCGACGAAGGATGGGCTTATCACGACCAGGAAAGCGAACGTCTTGCGCGCGAACTCGAAGCCGCAGCGGCAAACGTAGATTCCGACTTTCTCGTGCCTTTCCTTCATCTCTCCACCCATACGATCGGGGAGCATCTGGGCGATTGGGCGCGTGCGCTTAGGTTGGGCAAGCGTGTTCTCGACGGCCGAACTCCTACCTTCGAAACGGCCAAGGGCTGGGGAAGATTGCAGGTTGCTGCCGTTCTTGCCGGAGATCCCATTGAAGCTGCGGATTTGGAGCTTTCGTACCTCAAAGCTGCCGGCGGCGATCTCGGGGCTGCCCTACTGGATATGCGTTTCATGCTGATCGGCGCCCTGGTCAGCTCGAAGCGCCTCGCTGAAGCGGCGCGTCTTTACGGCGGTACTGTCGCGCTCATCGAGCAGATCCACTCGCCGGATTTCCTGGACCGCACGATCGCTGCAGTCAGCAACAACCTCGGCTGGGAGCTCTACGAGATGACCTCGCGCTCGCCCGAGATGGACATCCTGATGCGGCTTTGCGCCGACACCAGTCTCAAGTTCTGGCTCAAGTGCGGCAATTGGATCAATGAGGAACGTGCGCTCTATTTCAGAGCGATCGTCTCGAATGTCGTCGGCGAACCTGAGTCAGCGTTGGCGGATGCAGACAAGGCGCTTGCGGTCATCGACTCGCAAGGTCAACGCCCCCTCGACGCCGCGCTTCTTCACCTCGCACGGGCATCGGCGCTGGCCGCCCTAGGCGATGGGAGCGGCAAGTCGCGAGCCATTGCCGATGCCGATGCCGCCGCATCAAAGCTGACCGCACCGGACTTGCAGGCACAGTTCGCTTCCGAACGCGCCAAGGTCCTTGCTGCGGCTTGAACCCAGCCAGTTCAAGAATATTTGCCACCGGCTGTCGAATTCAAGACTCGAGATTCGTCGTAAGGGGTACGAGCCCAGTCATGGTGGCGGGCCGCAGCAAGGACATCGTATGACACAGTACCTAATCTCGTTCAATGACGGCGACATGACCTTTCCAGATGAAGATTTGCCGGATGTTGCCAGGGCGGCGCATGCGGTGGTGCAGGAGATCAAGGACGCAGGGCAGTTCGTCTTTGCTGGAGGATTGGGCGACCCAGGAAAGGCGACTGTGGTAGCCACAAACGGGGTGGTCAGCGAAGGGCCGAATCCGGCGACGAAAGACTTCATTGGTGGCTTCACCGTTGTCGATGTGGCGACCCGTGCGGAAGCGCTTCAGTGGGCGGCGAAGATTGCCGTGGCGTGTCGGTGCGCTCAAGAGATTCGAGAATTTCTCTCCAAGCCAGCGCGTTGACCGAGGCGGCATTCGGACCATCGTTTCAGCCGGATCGCCGTGTTCGAATCTTTTGGCGTTGAATGCAGGCACGGGCGAACACTGGCCACGGCAAGCTTGTATCGCCAAGGGAAGACACGGCGATCCACCGAGGAAGGTCAAACAGAAAAGCAGTCAGATCGGCAGATCAACAACAAAGCTATTGTTGCCGTCGTCGGTTGCCACGTAACGCGCGTTGCCGCCGTGGCGCCGGGCGATTTGGCGCACCAGTGCGAGCCCGAGACCAGCGCCGCCGCCTTTGCTGTCGGCACGGCGATAGAACGGCTCAAACAGATGCCGCGATTGATCGTCCGGAATGGCTGGGCCTTGGTCACTCACGACGATTTCCGCGCTTGACGCGTGCCGCGCCAGACGCACTGCAATCGGCGCAACGCCATGCCGCTGCGCGTTTTCAAGAAGATTGCGCAGCAGCCGGCGAAGCAATCTTGGATCGCCGCGAACAACGACTGGGGTTCCATCGAGTTGCACATCGCGGTAGCGCGCGCACTCTTCGGCCGCCAGAGCGAGCAGATCGATATCCTCGGCGACATCGGGTTCGGCGACGGCATCGAGGCGGCTTGCGAGCAGAATTTCGTCGATCAGCAAGTCGAGCTCAGCGATGTCTTGAACCAGTCCAGCCTTGCGCATCGGATCGGCGGATTCCTTCATCAATTCGACGGCCATGCGAACACGCGCCAGCGGGGTTCGCAATTCGTGCGATGCGTTCGCGAGCAGACGCTTGTGTGCTCCGACAAGCTCTTCGATTCGCCGTGCGGCGCGATTGAAACTGTCGGCAAGATGCGCGACTTCATCGTTGCCTTCTACCGCAACTCGCGCCGACAGGTCGCCCGCGCCCAACGACTCGACGGCGTATTGCAATCGCTCCATGCGAAGCGTCAGGCGGCGCGCGATCGGGTACGCGAGTACGCTGATGACGACGGCCAATGCCGGCAACGAGAGCAGTACATGGACCCGATGGCAATTCGCCGGCGCTCCGTCCAGATGCAGAAGTACGAGCGCCATAGCGGTGAACAAAAGCAGGCTGCCCAGCAGCGCCAAATAGAAACGCAAATGCAGCCGTGGCATGTCGGTTCAGTCCTGTGCTTTGGCGAATACGTAGCCGGCGCCGCGTACGGTGATGATGCGTCGCGGATGTTTAGGATCGTCTTCGATCGCGGCACGGATTCGTGAGACGTGAACATCGATCGATCGGTCGAACGCTTCCAGTTGCTCGCCCTTGACCAGGTCCAGCAATGTTTCGCGCGACAATACGCGGCCGGCATTTTCGGCCAACGCCACGAGCAGCGCGAACTGATACGACGTAACCGCGCACGGAGCGCCGTCGACGCGCAACGCGCGCGCTGCACGGTCGATTTCCAGACGCCCGAAGCACAAAGGCCGCTCGACAGAGGCGCCGACTCCACGACGACGCAAGATCGCTCGCAACCGCGCCAGCAACTCGCGGGGCTGGAACGGTTTGGGCAGATAGTCGTCCGCGCCGATCTCCAGGCCGATGATGCGATCGGTAGCATCGCCTCTCGCCGTGAGCATCAAGATCGGTATGTCGGACTTCGCACGCAGCTGTCGACAAACATCCAGCCCGTCCATATCCGGCAGCATCAAATCGAGGACGACAGCGTCATACAACGTGGCCGCTAGCCGTTGCATGGCCGCGGCACCCAGTGACGCGACGGTCACGCGAAAGCCGGCCCCGCCGAGATACTCCGAAAGCATCTCGGCGAGGCGGGCATCGTCTTCAACGACTAGGATGCGTTCGGGCATGTCGCGGCACTGTGTCCGCTGGCGCATCGGATCGCAAGAGTCGGACTTGGATATCAACTCGCGTGTCGGGAAAGGTGATCGGCGAGCGCCTTGCGCTGGGCAGGCGTCAGCACCTCGGCCACATCGGCGACGAATTCCGTGGCTCGCCTGGAAGCCTGCTCGGCAACGCTCATATGCGCGGCGCGCGCCGTCTCGAGTGCGGCGCGATCAATGCGGTCTTGCGTAAGCAGGTCGAAGACTTGCTGGTGCCCTTGATTCAACTCCTCGTGCAATGGCGCGAGGTCGTCTGCGGCCTGCTGACTGATGGCAGCGATTTGGGTTTTCTGCGCTTCAGTCGCACCGACTTCCGTATAAATGTACTGCAGCATGCCGTTGACATGGGCGACGACATCCTCGGAACTGCCCGTCATCGCATGGCCGCCGTGATGCCAGCCGGCTCCATCATGGCTCTGCGCCACGGCACCGGTACCGATTGCGATGAAAATGCCGAGAAGCAAAGCGACCGCAGCGGCGGGCTTGAACAGCAATCGGCGAATGACCGCTCCCAAACCACCGGCAGGTGCTGAGGTATTCATGGTCGATCCTCTCAATCTCAAAGGGGAAAATACCCCGAAGAGCAATGTGCTCGACGAATGTCAGCGTGATTTGTCGCCCAGGTAAAGTTGTGTGAAGCGGGACGAACCTGATCGGTCCGAAAGACCGGGCTGATTTTCGTCACTCGCAATCGACCGAGTCGGTGCAAGGCAGGAGAGCGCCTCCTCGTGCGAGCTCCGCCGGCGCCGGCCGCTATCACCCGCAGCCGGCCTTGGATAGACTCTGTGCGTGTTGTCCAGGGGTGGGCGGGTGGACGGATTTTTCGGTCGCCTCAAAGAACGCAAGCTCGTGCAGTGGGTGTTGGCGTACGCTGCCGCAGCGTTCGCGTTGCTGCAAGGCGTGGACATCGTCGCCCAGCGTTTCGGTTGGCCGGAGTCGATCGAACGCGGACTGATCGTCGTGCTTGCGGTCGGCCTCTTCGTCACCATCGTGCTGGCGTGGTTTCATGGCGAACGCCGCGCGCAGCGCGTCACCGGCACTGAGCTGCTGATTCTCGCGCTGCTGCTCGCGATCGGCGGCGGATTGTTGTGGCGGATGTCGAAAGTGCCGCAGAACGCTGCTGCGACAGACAGCGCGAAACCTGTGGCTACTCTGTCGATGGCGATACCGCACAAGTCCATCGCGGTGCTGCCGCTCGTCGACGAAAGCGGCGAGAAGGATCAACAATATTTTTCCGATGGATTGTCGGAGGACCTGATCACCGCGCTTTCGCAGTTCGCGGGATTGAAAGTCATCGGCCGCAACTCGTCGTTTCAGTTCCGCGATAGCAAGCTTCCGAGTGCTGCGCTCGGCCAGGCTCTAGGTGTCGCGCATCTGCTTGAAGGTTCGGTGCGCCACGCCGGCGATGTGGTACGCGTCAGCGCGACGGTGGTCAATGCCGCCGATGGCAGCACGTTGTGGTCGCAGCACTACGACCGTCCCTACAAGGATCTGTTTGCGCTTCAGGACGACATCACGCGCTCGGTCGCCGACGCATTGCGAGCGAAACTGCTCGACGGCGGCGGTGCGGTGGAGCAGAGCGATCACCCACCCAGCGGCAGTCTCGATGCGTGGAATGCGTATTCACGCGGCCGTTTCCACGAGGTCATGATCAATCCCGACGACTCGCGCACGGCGATTGGATTTTACGAGCAAGCCATCGCGCTCGATCCGCGCTATGCGCGAGCGTATGCGAGCCTGGCTGTTTCGTGGGCGACGCTCGGCGGCACTTTCCTCAGCGGCGATGAACGGTGGCAGGCCTATGCCAAAGCGCGAGTTGCCGTAGAGCAGGCGCTGCGCTTGGATCCGGATGTGGCGGTCGCGCACGCTGCGCGCGGGCTGCTGCTGGTGTGGGCGGATTTCGACTGGACCGGAGCGGAAGCCGAATACCGGCGCGCGGTGGAACTCGCGCCCGCCGACGGCCTGTCGCGCTTCAGCCTTGGAAGGATGCAGGGCACGCTCGGCCATCCAGAGCAGGCGATAGCGATGCTGCGGCAAACCATAACGATCGATCCACGCAACGGCGGCGCCTGGGGCTGGCTGGGCTGGGAACTTGCTGCCGTCGGCCAACTGGAAGAAGCCGAGCAAGCCGCACGCAAAGCCCTCGGGTTCGTGCCGGGCAGCCCGTTCATCGCCGCCGGCCTTGTGATCATCCAGATTCAGCGTGGCGAAACCGGCGCCGCGCTGATTTCCGCGCAACAGATCCAGCCGGGTATTTGGCGCGACATCGCGCTCGCCTTTGCAACGCAGGGCGGTGACGACCGTGCCGCGGCAGATGCGGCGGTGAAAAGCCTGATTGAAAAAAGTGCCGACGGCTCGGCGTACCAGATCGCCGAGGTGTACGGGTTGCGCAAAGATCCGGACAGCATGTTCACGTGGCTCGATCGCGCGTGGGACACTCGCGACTCCGGCATCGGCAGACTGCTCACCGATCCTTTCATCCTGCGTTACCGGAACGATCCGCGCTTCGCGGCGTTCTGCAAAAAAGTGGGATTGCCGGCCACGACTGACGCGAAGCCGATGCGGTGAAGCCGTTTGCCGGTTGCGACATCGTCAATAACTCATCGCTTTCGACAAAGACACTGCCATTGCCATCGTGCGAGTTCCTTGGTTCTCGCCAGTGTCCGCTTCCGGCCGTTGCGGACATTAGGTAAGAAGTCCGCCTCGAACGATGAAGCCCGGCACAAGGCCGGCTTCATCGCAACGTTGTCGCTAGAGCGGCTTACGCCAAGGCCGTCGCATCGACCTCCTCTGGGTTCACTTCGAACTGAGTCAACGCGCGGATAGCTCAGCGAGCAGTTCGTCGAGCTGTCCGAACGTCTCGTGCATCGCTTCTTGCGCGCCGGTGCCGGCCGCGTCGAGCGCTTCCTTCGTGGGATACAGCTCGCTCAGGACGAGCAGCGTCTTTCCATCGCGCTCTTCGAACGTCACGGTGGTGACGGATCCCGCGTCACCGCTTTCCTCGTTCGTCCAGACGATGCGCTTGTTAGGCACCACCTCCAGATACTCGCCGAAGAACGCCATTGGGTTCGCAGGATCGTCGCCGAACACGAGGCGGTATTTGCCGCCGGGGCGCACGTCCAGCTCGCACGAGCGAAGCGTCATGCCCATGGAACGGGGCACCCACCACTTCTTAAAAAACTCAGGTTTGGACCACGCCTCGAACACGAGCCGCGCGGGCGCGTCGAACGTCCGCGTGACAACGACCTCGCGCTCCGACTTCTTCTGCACCGTCGTGCGTTGAGATTCACCTTCTTTTCTTGCGGCCACGGGCCTTCTCCTGTCGTTTGAGTTCGTCGATGACACCGTCCAGCGCTTCGAAGCGCGCGTCCCACACCTGGCGGTAACGCGTGATCCACTCCATTTCCTCCTCGAGACGGCACGGGCCGATGCGGCACGTGCGCACGCGGCCGACCTTTTCGGTGGTCACGAGGCCGGCCAGCTCGAGCACGCCGACGTGTTTCTTCATGCCCGTGAGGGTCATTTCGAACTTGTCGGCGAGGTCGGTGATGGAGGCGTCTCCGCGCGCGAGCTGGTCGAGGACGCCACGGCGGGTGGCGTCGGCGAGGGCGGCGAAAGAAGCGTTGAAGTGTGTCGGGAAACGCTGAACCATGTGGTTCAGTATGGAGCAATTGGCGGTGGACACGCAAGGGGGTCTCACCGCGTCGGCGCAGCTATTCCGGCAGATTCGAACGAATCAGGTCTGCGGTTGCAGTAAGTTGTTCGGCAGAAACTCGAACTCGCTCCCGGCGCTGTGCATCTGCGCTTGGATCGTGTGACGTACCCCTTTGACGTCCGGCGCTATCGAACGTGGCGAGTTGAGGAGGGCCTATACCCCAATCACTCCCCTTCTGCCGGGGCACGACATGGAAATGGAAGTGCGGTGTTTCTTGCCCGCTAAAGACCCCGTTGTTTTGAAATGTGAGTATTCCGAGGGGCCGATAAGTCTTGACGAGCGCCTCTGCGACTCTCTTGGCCGAGGTCATTACGGCCCCGCATTCTTGGTCAGAAAGATCGAGCAGCGTCGCGACATGCCGACGCGTGATAACGCAACACTGGCCAACCTCGAATTGCCAGGGATTGATCACGGTGAGCGTATGTTCGCTTTCATCCACGATCGCCCATCTTTCTTCGCGCCCTGCCATCCCCTCGCAAAGGTCGCACGGATCTCTTATGGGAAGTTCGATCAATTGCCTTCTCCGATTCAGCCGGCAAGAACGATTGTAGTGTCCGCTGCGGGTCGAGAGCCGACCCTCCGCTCCGACAGGTGTCGGGCAAAAGTAAACCTTCCGTTCGATTTCGTGCTGTTCACGATCGGCGGCTGCTGGCTCTTTGTTACCAAAGCACAGAAGGGATAGAGGCAGGCGGCGCGGGACGCGAGAGCTTGCGACGGACGCTGAAGTGTAATATGATGATCATCATATGAAAAAGACCGCCACCCGATCCAAGGAAGCCACCCACGACCGTATCGTCGATGCTGCAGCGCGTGCCATACGGCGCAGCGGCTACAACGGCACCGGTGTCGCTGACATCATGAAGGCCGCAGGACTGACCCACGGCGGCTTCTACGCGCACTTCGCCTCGCGCGAAGCGATGCTCGCCGAGGCCGCCGATCGCGCGGGCGGCGAAGCCGTGACATTGATGGAGCGTGTCGCTGCCACGGTGCCGCCACACAAGGCGTTGCCGGCGATGATGCAGGCCTATCTCTCCAAAGATCACGTAAAAAGCATCGAAACCGGCTGCGCGACCGCTGCGCTCGCTTCGGAGATGCCACGCCAGGTGCCGGAAGTGCGCCGCGCTGCCACGCGTCGCATCAAGGAGATGATCGACCTCGTCGCCCGCCAATTGCCCGACTGGGGGCAGCCCAGCGCGCATGACCACGCTCTCGTGACCGCATCCCTCATGGTCGGCGCGCTCGTGCTCGCACGCGCCGTCGATGATCCCCGACTTTCCGACGCGTTACGCAAGGCAGCGCTTAAGCACCTCATGCCCACGGATTGAAACGGCACGCCTAAATCGGCAGACCTGTTACTTGAAAATATGATGAACATCATACGCAAGATTCACCAACCGCATGGAGCATCGCCACCCCTCCCCTCTCTAAACGAGACATTCCCATGAAACTCGAAAAATCCATCGCGCTCGTCACGGGCGCCTCATCAGGCATCGGAAAAGCCACGGCGGAACGGCTCGCCCTTGCGGGCTATACGGTTTACGGCACCAGCCGACGCGCAGCGCAGGCGGGTCAGCACTCTTTCACGATGCTGCCGCTCGACGTCACCAGCGACGCTTCGGTCCAAGCCGTCGTCGCGGAATTGATTCGACGGGAAGGCCGCGTCGATCTGCTGGTGAACAACGCCGGCTTCGGCGTCGCGCCCGCTGGTGCGGAAGAGAGCTCCATCGAACAGGCTCAGGCGATCTTCGATACCAATTTCATGGGCATCGTCCGGATGACGCGCGCTGTTGTGCCGCACATGCGAAAGCAAGGCGGTGGTCGCATCATCAACATCGGTTCCGTCCTCGGTTTTCTTCCGATGCCCTATGGAGCGCTCTATGCCGCGACCAAGCACGCGATCGAAGGCTATTCGGAATCGCTCGACCACGAGCTGCGAACACGAGGCATCCGGGTCTCGGTCATCGAGCCTGCGTACACGAAGACGCAGTTCGACGCGAACTTTCTGGAGCCTGACGCGAAGCTCGCCGAGTATGGCGAGATCCGCGCATCCCTGGCGGTGACGCTGAAGAAGATCATGATCGCCGCCGATCCGCCGGACGTGGTGGCTGATGTCGTGCTGAAAGCAGCAAGAGCAGCGCGTCCCAAACTCCGATACACGGCGGGCAAGCTCGCCGGCCGCTTGCGATTGCTTCGCACGTTTGCACCTGCTGCCGCGATGGACGCGGGCGTCCGAAAAGATTTGCGGCTCGACGCGCACCCGGCTCCACCGCAGCGCGCCATCAACGAGCAGCCATCATGAAAGCATTTATTCTCGACGGATATGCAAAAGCAGGCGCCTTACGATTCGGCGAAATGCCCGAGCCGGCGGTGCGGGACAATGACGTGTTGGTGCAGGTGCATGCCGCCAGCATCAATGTCCTGGATTCCAAGATCAGGAACGGAGAATTCAAATTCTTGTTGCCTTATCGCCTCCCCCTCATTCTCGGCAACGATGTCGCGGGAATCGTGGTTCGCGTCGGATCGGGAGTACGGCGATTCAAGGTCGGCGACGAGGTCTATGCGCGGCCGGATACCCTGCGGATCGGCACGTTCGCGGAACTGATCGCGATCAATGAGGATGCCGTGGCGCACAAGCCGAAGGCACTCAGCATGGAAGAGGCGGCGTCCATTCCGCTGGTCGCCCTCACCGCCTGGCAGGTGCTCGTCGAACGCGCGAATTTAAGGAAAGGACAGAAGGTCCTCATCCACGCCGGCTCCGGAGGCGTGGGAACGATTGCCATTCAGTTGGCAAAACATCTTGGCGCCCATGTGGCGACCACGACCAGCGCAGCCAACGCGGATTGGGTGAAACGTCTTGGTGCGGATGTCGTCATCGATTACGGCAAGGACGACTTCGAGAAAGTGCTGCAGGGCTACGACGTGGTCTTGAACAGCCTCGGCGCGGACGTGCTCGAAAAATCACTTCGGGTGTTGAAACCGGGTGGGAAGCTCATCTCGATCTCCGGTCCGCCCGATCCGGCTTTCGCTAAAGACATCGAAGCCTCCTGGTTCCTGAAGCAGGTCATGCGCCTCCTTAGCTATCGCATCAGGAAGAAAGCCAACCGCAGCGGCGTGAGTTATTCCTTCCTCTTCATGAAAGCGAGCGGCGATCAATTGCGCGAGATCGGCTCGCTCATTGATGCCGGTGCTATCCGGCCCGTCGTCGACAAGGTCTTTCCATTTGCATCGACCAACGAGGCCATGGCATACGTCGACAAGGGCCGAGCGAAAGGCAAGGTCATTGTCAGTGTGAGATAGAGAGGCCGAAGCGCAACTAGAACAAACCGGGGATCAGGCGCTTGGTCGTCCGGCAATAAGCGCGGTAGGCCTCTCCGAACGCTGCGGACAATGCTGCTTCTTCTTCGCGCATCCGATAGAGATAGACGCCGACGGTAATGCCCACGATCAGCACGAGACTCAACCGAATTTGTCCGACCGGACGCACGAGATGTCCGCGGACATTTCTTTCGCGCGAGACGTTGTGTTCAAGTAGCCGATGCGAGGAGGTTTTTCGCTGGCACAGGTATTGCCATTGATGATCCGGACGCGCTTGTTTTTTCCACAAACGGGAGCCGCTTCATGCTACGTGCCGCTATCGCTTTCTCCTTGTTCCATGCCGTCACGGCGGTGGCCACGACGGATGTCTCTGGATTGGAGCAAGCGAAGCGAATCGACGCGGACGTGGAAACGATCCTGCACAGAACCGATACGCCCGGCGCAACGATCGCCGTTGCCGTGAAGGGCCGCATCGTTTACGCACACGCCTACGGATTCCGCGATCGCGAGCGGCGCATCCCGGCCACGGTGGATACGCATTACGAAATCGGTTCGATCACCAAGCAGTTCACCGCCGCGGCGATGATGCAACTCCAGGAAGCCGGCAAGCTGCGCATCGACGACACGCTCGCGACGTATCTGCCCAAGGCACCGCACGCCGGCGAAGTGACACTGCGGCAAATGCTCTCGCACACCAGCGGCCTGCCGGAATATCTCGAGGGACCGGATATCGAAACGGCGGCCACGAAGGCGGCAACGGTCGATGAGCTCATGGCGCGCATCAAGGACAAACCCCTCGATTTCGCGCCGGGCAGTCGGTGGTCCTACTCGAACACGGGTTACATCCTGCTCGGTCGCGTCATCGAAGTCGTCTCGCACGAAACCTATCGGCACTACGTGCAGCACCATCTGCTCGATCCTGCCGGAATGACGCAGACCTTCACCGTCGCCGATGAATCGCGCTTGCCCAAGATGGCCATCGGCTATCGTCACAAGGATGGGAAGATCGAGCGTCCCGCGCCGATCAGCGATACGTTCGGATGGTCGGCGGGATTTCTGGTGTCCACAGTCGACGATCTCGAAAAATGGAACCTCGCGCTCGCGCGCGGCAAGATCGTCACACCGGCGAGCTACGCGCTGATGAGCACTTCGGTTCAAACCACGCAGCACGGCGATGCCGAGTACGGCTTCGGGTTGTTCGTCGATGCTATCGACGGTCAACTGCGCGTCGGACACACGGGCGGAGCGTTCGGCTTCACATCGGCCAACGAATACTTCCCGAAACAGGACGCGCGGATCATCGCGTTCACGAACAACGGCGACACTCCGGAACCGGGCGAGATGATCGCGACGGCGATCTTCGAGAATCTTTATCCGGAAATCGCCGCGGTGGCGATGCGCCCCGTTCCGGGAGAAGACGCCAAAGCAACGAGCGACGCGAAGGCGGTGTTCGCTCACCTACAGCGCGGCTCGGAAGACTCCGCCCTCTTCACTGCTAAGTTGACGGAAAAAATGAAAGCCGGCCTCGCCGCTCGGCTCGCGACCCTGTTCTCACCGTACGGTGCTCCGACCGCCTTCATCTACAAGGGCGCGCGGTCGGACAATGGCCTCAAGTGGTCCGACTATGTCATCCGCTTCGGGCCCGGCAGTTCGCTGAAGTTTGCGATTGGGCTCGACGAGACAGGCAAGGTCGCGAGCATTTCCTACGGATGATCGGGTGCGGGGGCGGCTCGAACACGATCATTCGCCGCTACCGCGAAGCGACAAGTCGCGTAGATTCTGGATAAGATCTCCGACGATCGGTGAGCTCGCGCCGGGCGAGCGCACCGCTCGCATCACGAGTCCCCTCAAGCGTGGGCTCACGTTGATTTGCGCGAGCTCTCCGTTGCGCAGCTCTTGCTCGACGGCATGTGCCGGCAACAGTCCGAGCGCGTTTCCTCCGGTCAGGATCCCTCGCTTCACGCCTTCGACGGTACCCAGCGCCTGCGTCTTCGGAAGCGGAATCTGCGCGGCTTCGAAATACTGTCGAAGCACTTGGTGGTAATCGCCTGCCGCATCGCTCATGTAGAAGTCGAAGCGGGCGAGCTGCTCCGGCGAGGCGCTCCGGTTGGCGAGCGGGTGCGTGGGAGATCCAAATATCAGCAAATGCGTCTTTGTCAGAACCGAGCTGTCGTCCACTCCGGCGTCTGCCTCGAGAATCAGGCCGAGATCACTCTTCCCGGCCGCGACGCTGGCGCGAATCTCGGTGCATATCCCCGTCATCACCTCCAGGCGCGCCTTGGGCCAATGCTTGCGCAAGGCTGCCAGAGGTCCGGGAAGCACATACGCACTTACCGACTCGACCGCGGCAACCACCAGCGTAGCGCTGACATCGGTAGACACTTTTGCGAGCTCCGCGACGAGCTCGCTCGACAACTCGATCATTCGCCTCGCGTAGGGAAGTAGCGCTTCGCCGGTCGGCGTCAACATCGAGCCTCGGTTCGCCTTGCGGAAGATCGGCGTCCCGAGCGCGCGCTCCAGCGCGCTCAGCGTCTCGGAGATCGTCGACTGCGAGATGCCCAGCGAGCGAGCCGCGCGGGCGTGCGCGCCTTGCTCGACGACGGTTACGAAGACTCGAAGATGCCGCAACTCGATCTCTGTCTTCATGACTGACCTCATCCATCGACTTTACCGATGTATCGAATCGCCATTTTGGAGTGTGCGAACGGCAGGCGTAGCTTGCTGATTCGGCGCACCACTGTGCAAGACGAGAAGCAGCGGCACATCGATGCAGACTTTTTCGCAAAATGCAGCGTTATTGATCATCGACGTTCAGAACGGGTTTGACGAGCCGCGCTGGGGACGACGCAACAATCCGCAGATGGAGGCGCGAATTGTCGAGCTGCTCAATGCCTGGCGCGCGAGCAATCGTCCGGTGATTCACGCCAAGCACATGTCCGTCGACCCTACCTCACCGCTAAGACCCGGACAACCGGGCAACGATTTCAAAGTCCGGATGACTCCCGCACCGGGGGAATACGTCGTCGAAAAACGCGTCAACAGCTGCTTTATCGGAACTCCGCTCGAAACGGAGCTGCGCGGACGCCGGCACGATGCGCTGGTGATCGTCGGAATGACGACCAATCATTGCGTTTCGACGACGGCTCGGATGGCCGGCGACTTGGGGTTCGCGGTGTGGGTGGTTTCGGATGCCACCGCCACGTTCGATCGCGTCGGACCGGATGGGATCCGGCATCCGGCGGAGCACATCCAGGCGATCGCGCTCTCGGACCTCAACGGAGAATTCTGCGCCGTGGTCGATACGGCGACGGTGCTCGCGGCGATGAAGACGCCATCGGATGCGTCTCGGGCGCGCGAGGAGCTAGCGTGAACGGGAATCTGCCGATCGCCGCCATCGCCATCGCGACCGCATTGGCTTCGTACGCGACGCCCGCGTTTGCGTCCGGCGAGAGCGCGACGCCAGTACACCTCACCAGCGAGAAAAAAGGAGTCGAGCCGGGCGATTTGAATCGAGCCGTCGATGCATGCACCGACTTCTACGAGTTCGCGAACGGCACCTGGCGATCCGAGAACCCGATTCCGCCCTCGATGCCGCAATGGAGTCGGCGCGTCGCCGCACGCGAAGCCAATGCGCAGCGCGTGCAGAGCGTCCTCGAAGAAGTTTCCCGCAAGACGGACTGGGAACCGGGGAGCACCGAACAACTCGTGGGCGATCACTACGCATCGTGCATGAACGAAGCGGCCGTCGATGCCGCAGGTCTCACGCCGTTGGCGCCCTTGCTCGCAGAGATCGATCACGCTCGGAATCTGACTGATGTGCAGCGCGCCATTCGCAGGCTGCATGATCTTGCCATTACCGTTCCGTTCGCCAGCAGCGGTGTCCCCGACTACGACGCGCCCGCCCGTTTCATCGAGAACGTCGGCGCCGGCAGCTTGGGCCTGCCCGATCGCGACTACTATTTGAAAGCAGAGCCGCCCCTTGCGGAGGCGCGCGAGAAATATCGGGCGCATGTCGCCAATGTCCTCAAGCTCGGCGGCATGCCCGAAGCGCAAGCGCGCGATGCTGCCGATGGCATCTTCGCGCTCGAGAAGCGCTTGGCCGAAGCCTCTTTGGATAGCGCAACCGCCGGCGACCCCGCCGCGACGAATCACAAGGTGAGCTTCGCGCAGCTCAAGGAACTGGCGCCTCACTTCGATTGGGACACGTACTTCGACGAAGCGAAGTTGCCGCGCGCAGAGCTCAATGTCGCCGAGCCGAAGTTCGTCCAGCAAATGGACAAGACGCTGGAGGAAACTCCGATCGCTACGTGGAAGGCGTACCTGAAGTGGCACGTCCTCGATTCGGCATCGCCGTGGCTATCGAAGTCCTTCGCCGAAGAGTCGTTCGACTTCACCGATAAATACTTGGGTAAGGCCGCCTCCATGAAGCCGCGCGCACAACGCTGCGCGAATTCCACCGAAGCATTGCTCGGAGAAGCGCTCGGGAAGAAATACGTGGAGCGCTATTTCCCGCCGGCGGCGAAGGCGAAAGCGCAAGAGATCGCCGTGAATCTGCTCGCCGCGCTGAAGGATGAAGTCGCCGGCGTCGAGTGGATGACGCCCGAGACGAAGCGCAAGGCGCTCGAGAAACTGTCGGCCACCGACGTGCAAATGGGATATCCGGACACGTGGAAAAGCTATTCGGGCCTGACGATCCGTCGCGATGCTTTTTGGGCGAACGTTGCCGCAGCCCGAACGTTCGGCGTCAACGAGGAACGCCTGCGCGTCGGCAAACCGACGAATCGCGATCTGTGGGCTTTGGCGCCTTCCTCGCCGGACGCTTACCTCGATCTCCAGCTCAACAAGCTGGTCCTGCCCGCGGGATTCCTGCAACCGCCCTATTTCAATATCGATGCGACGGACGCGGTCAACTACGGCGCGCTCGGCATCGGCCTGGCACATGATCTGACTCACGCGATCGACGCTTCGGGCTCCGAGATCGACAGCGAGGGACGGCCTCGCAATTGGTGGACGCCGGAAGACCGCAAGGAATTCGAGCAGCGCGGTCAGTGCGTCGTCGATCAGTTCGAGGGATATTTCATCGAGCCCGGCGTCCACCATGACGGCAAGCGCGTGTTGAGCGAGTCGATCGGAGATCTCGCCGGCGTGCGCATCGCGTATCTCGCGCTCGAGAAATCGATGAAGTCTCACCCGGTGGCGACGCTGGACGGCTTCACGCCCGAGCAGCAGTTTTTCATCTCCTGGGGCCAGAACAGCGGCGCCGCCATGCGTCTGGAAGCGCAGCGGCAACGCATCAGCGCGGACTCGCACCCGGTTCCGAAATTTCGGGTCGTCGGACCGCTTTCCAATTCACCGCAGTTCCAGCAAGCATTTTCCTGCAAAGCCGGAACGGAGATGGTGAGAGCAGCACCCAAGCGCTGCGCGGTCTGGTAGCGCTCCAATTTCGATGTAGCTGTGAGATGTCGGGGAGCGATCCGGATGCATGCGTACACGAGCGACCGATCTGCGACGACGGAGGCCTGGAAACACTCCAAGCCCGTGCGACTCGAATTCGAGAAGCTGATGCATGGAACGATCAACAACGCCGTCGATTGGCCCTGCTCGGAGCGAACGCTTCGGGTTCTCCTCGGATCAGGCCGCGGCTGCGTGCTGCACGGCATGGACATGCCCACGGTGCTCATCCCCTTGCGCGGATGGGTAAAGCTGACGGAGAGCGAAAGCACGAGGATTCTCCACACGGGCCAGCTTTTCTTCAGCGAAGGCGGCAATCACGTTCAAGCCATCGGCAGCGGCGACTCGCTATGGATGGCTCTCATCGCGCCCGCCAGCGCATGGCGGCAACTGGTCGATGCGATCTCGGAACGAACGATTCCGGCTCCCGTGCTGCTTCCGGCAACCCATGTGGCTAACCGCGCGATACGTCGCGCGGCCGTGCGCCTGGCGCGCGAAGCGCGCAACCACACCGCGTCGAGAAAATCCGAGGGTGCGATGTTGGGCTTCGCCGCATTGCTGCTCGACCTTCAGTCTGCGTTCGATCCTCTGATCCGGCGATGCCCGGGGCGCACGCTCGGCCAGAGGCGCGGCGTATTCCTTCGCCTCCAGCGCGTCTGCAATTACATGGAGTCGAGCAACGATCTGGATCTTGGCATCACCGAGTTCGCGCGAGTCGCCAACTATTCGCCGGGCCACCTCATACGCACCTTCAATGCCGTATACGGCAAGACGCCGCACGCGGTTCTCATCGATCAGCGCCTCAAGCGAGCACTGCGACTCGTCAACGATACGGAACTGAGCATCACGGAAGTCGCGCACGCGAGCGGATTCGAAGATCGATGCGCCTTTGCACGCTCGTTCAAGCGCCGATTCGGCGAGACGGCGTCGGCCGTGCGCGAACGCAGGCTGGCCAGCATTTCGGTCTGCGAATGACGGCGGCGATTCACCGTCGCCGCGAGGCACGTACCGCGATCCTCGTAGTCACTAATTGCCCGCTCACAAATCAGTTTTTTCCAAGCCTTCTGTTAAGAACCGACCGACGTTCGGGCACACATTTTCTTAATGTGCACTGACGCTTGCGATGCCAAGTGCCGCGAGCATTTGTTGGCCAAACCGGGAGAATTTCATGCAACAAACGCTGCTCCGACAGTCGATTCGGCGTGCCATAGCTACGCGCGCCGCGATCGCAATAGCGCCGCAGAGCGCACGATCCGCCATCGCATTGGCAGCCTTGGGGCTGTTGCCGTACACGGCGTTCGCGCAAGATGCGCAAGACGCCGCCGAGCAGAAGCTCGAGACGATAACGGTCACCGGCTCGAACATCCGTCGCGTCGACATCGAAACATCCAATCCGGTCATCACGATCGATCGCGCCGCGATCCAGAAGACCGGAAAGTTGACGCTGGGTGATCTGGTCCAGCAGCTGCCGGCAGTGACCGGTCCGAACACCAACCCGCAGGTCAACAACGGCGGCGGCTCGGGATTCTCGTCGATCGGTCTTCGCGGTCTGGGTTCGCCCCGCACACTGGTGCTGATCAACGGTCATCGCTATCTCTCGGGCAACCCGAACGAGATTCCGGCCAACATGGTCGAGCGCATCGAAGTGCTGACCGATGGCGCGTCGTCGGTGTACGGCTCGGATGCGGTCGCAGGTGTCGTCAACTTCATCCTGCGCAGCGACTACCAGGGTGCGGAGTTCTCAGCCAACTACGGCATTTCCGACCACGACGACGGACAATCGAAGGGCTACCAATTCACGTTCGGCCAGAGCTCCGACAAGGGCTCGATCATGGCCGGCATCAACTACAACAAGATCGATCAGGTTCTCGCCGGCAACCGCAACTTCTCGAAGAATTCGGTTTCGCTGTACGGCACCGTCGACAGCCCGCCACGCGGAAATCTCGGCGGTTCGACCTCCTCGCCGTTCGGCCACATCCAGATACCCGACGCGTTCGCCGACTTGTTCCCGACCTGCACCACGGGATATCTGGCGCGCAACCCCGGCACGACCGGCCAAAACATCGCGACCGACTACCACTGCTACGTCAACAACGCCACCGCAAACACGCCGAGCGACAAGTACAACTTCGCGACCGTCAACCTGATCATGACGCCGCAGGAACGCACAGGCCTTTTCCTCAACGGCAACTACAAACTGACCGACAACGTCGAGGTGTACGCGGCGGTCCTGCACAACAAGACCTCGTCGGCAGCTCAGCTCGCGCCGGCGCCGCTGACGCGCGCCATCATTTCGGCAGACAGTTACTACAATCCGTTCCATGCCCAATACGGCAGCGGCGGTCTCTCGTTCGCCACCCGACTCGCGACGCTCGGCAATCGCACCGCCGGCAACGGCACCAACACCGATCAGGTGTCGACCGGCTTCAAGGGCTCGTTCGGCGTCTGGAATGAGCAGCAGTGGAACTGGGACGTCGGCTACGACTACGGCCATCTCAGCATCGCGACGACGACCGGCGGCTTGCCTAACCTCAACATCGTCAACCGCGCCACCGGTCCGTCGTTCTTCGATCCGACGACCGGCACCGTGCGCTGCGGCACGCCTGAAGCGCCGATCGACGCGTGCACGCCGATCAACCTCTTCAACCTCGACGATCCGAACACGATCGCCGTGTTGAAGGCCGCCGGCGCGCCGGCAGTCAGCGACTTCTTCACGCAGGAGAAAGTCTGGCGTGCCGATGCGAACGGCGGACTCTTCGAGCTTCCGGCCGGCACGATGCAGCTCGCGGTCGGAGCCTCGTATCGCAAGGAATACACGCACTCGAATGGCGACACTTCGCTCTTGATCAACGCGGCGACGGGCACCTGCACGCTGGGCAGCCAATGCGTCTCCGCGCTGCAGGGCGGCTACAACGTCAAGGACGTGTACGCGGAGCTCTTCATCCCGATCATCAAGGACGTGCCGTTCATCCACGCGTTGAACGTGACGCTGGGCGATCGCTATTCCAAGTACAACAACTTCGGCAACACCAACAACGGCAAGCTCGCCGTCGAATGGCGTCCGATCGAAGACCTCTTGCTGCGCGGCACAGTCTCAGAGGTGTTTCGCGCGCCCACGGTGAGCAACCTGTTCGCGGCGGCGGCGTCCAATGCACCGAAGCTCTCGAACGATCCGTGCGATCACTACACGGGGAGTCCTGCGAATCCGGCGTGCGTCAACGTTCCGACGGACGGCAGTTTCGTCAACCAGAACGTCGCCCAGCAATTGCAGATCAACGGTATCGTTTCAGGCTCGGAATTCGCCGGCTTTCCGCTCGGTCCTGAATTCGGCAAGTCGTTCGACTGGGGCGTCGTGTATGACCCGCACTTCATCGACGGCCTGTCGGTCAGTGCGGACCTGTGGCGCCTGTACCTCAACAACAACATCACCAGCGTCGGCGCGCAGACGGTGCTTGATCTGTGCGCTGCGGGTCAGCAGGCGTACTGCCCTCTGATCCATCGCTTCGCCACCGGTCCGAACCAAGGTCAGATCGATTTCATCAATCAGCCGACCGGCAACCTCGGCCGCGTCGACGTGAAGGGTGTCGACTTCGCGCTGAACTATCGTCTGCCGGAGTTCTCGTTCGGCCGCTTCAACATCGGCGTCAATGCGACGTACCTCCAGCAGTACGACGTCTCGACGGCGCCGGGCACTGCCGCGAACACCGTCTACCACTACCCTGGGCACTTCATGGCTTTCGGTTCCGGCGCCGCGGCGGCTTGCCCGGGCAACGGTGCCGGCGTGTGCCTCTTCCCGCGCTGGCGTGCACAGAGTTCGGTGGGATGGCAGCTGGGTTCGTTCGATGCCTCGTGGCGCATGCGTTACATCGGCCGTTTCAAGATGGGCTCGCTGTCGCCTTCGCAGGACGTGTTCCCGGCGGGCACCTGCTACTACGGCGACTTCTGCACGCTGCACGGCCTCGTGTACGAGTTCGGCGCGACGGTCTACAACGACATCCAGGTCGGCTACAACCTCGAAGCGTGGAATACACGCATCGACATCGGCGTGAACAACGTGTCGGACAAGCAGCCGCCGTTCCTGTATGCGAACAACACGCTCAACGCGAACACCGATCCGAGCGACTTCGATCTGATGGGCCGTTACTACTGGGGTCGTATCACCGTGAAGTTCTAGGATCTGTCGACACCATGACCTAAGGAGCCGCGCGGACACCCGCGCGGCTCCGACTCAAGGATCGAAACCATTCGCGAAAATCGTGTCCGTGTCGGACACCTGGAGCGACACCGGCACGCGCACCACACGCTGCGCGGGATCGTCGCTGAATAGGCAGGTCGTACCCGTGTAGGTGCCGGGCGCGAGCGTGCTCGCGTCGAATGCCGCGGTGATGCCGGTCGATGCTCCGGGCGCAGTCGCGCCGCTGTCGGGATTGAACGCAAGCCACGACATCGCGTCCGACGAGGAGCATCCGCTGACGTTCGCTATCGCGAGGCCGCCGAGCTCCGCGCCGATGCCTCCGCTGCCGATCGGCGCGATCAGCGAAGCCAGACCCGTACTCGTGTCGACGGTGTACATGTTGCTTTGCCCGCATGCGCTTATCGCCGGATTGTTGACGCATCCGGCAAGATAAAGAATGCCGGTGGCGTCGTCGAAGTCCATGCTCTGCGCATTGTTGGCGTCGAAGCCGATCGACCCGATGACCGACGCTGCGCCACTGGTCTTGTCGATCGCCATCAAGCTGCTGCTGACCAGATCGAGGCCATAGATGAGGCCGTCCGCGCTGATCGCGATGTCGGCCATCAGAATGTTCTGCGTGGGATCGGCGATGTTCTGGATCGGTCCGACCAGCGTGGAAACGCCGCTCGCCGGATCGACGGTGTAAAGGGTCGAATACCACGGGCTCAACGGATTGCGCCGGATCGGTCCGACCGTCACCGCGTACGCCTTCGAGGTGCTCGCATCCCAACGCAGCGCATTCCAGTCGAAGTTGTCGACCGGCGGCGTCATCGTCGCGATGGGACTTGCCGCCGCAGTGGTGGTGCTGACGGTATAGAGGATGTTGGCGTTGGTATCGATGGCGTATTCGACGGAGAAATCGTTGCCGAAGAAATCGCCTGCGAATACGTGGATTGGGCTCGGGCTCGACCCCAGCGTCGTCGGCGCCTGCGGCGCGTTCGCATCGAGGCTGACGTAAATGCCGTTGCCTGTTCCGTTCGATTCGTCGAACGCGAACGCGGGAACCTCGGTTGCGAAGGGAAGCGCGATACGGCGGTTCGGTGTGCTGCTCACGCCAAGCGATGCAAGACCCGGATGCTTCTGGCTCGGATCGCCGAGCGGCAGAACAAAGCGCGAGACCGGTGGAAAGTGCGCGCGGCTTGGCGCCTGGCCGAGGTGCCAGTCGAGATCGACGTTGCCGCTGTTGCTGATCGTCACCGGCACGGTGGTGGAGCTTCCCGGCGCTACGCTCGCGCTGATCGCCGTCGGCGATACGGCGGCGACCGGCGCGCCGACGTTGAGCGAGACTTGCTGCGACGCCGAATACACGGTGCCGTAGTTTGGCGTGAACAGGATTGCCAGACCGTCATGCAGCACGGCTTGGTTGCGCGAGTATTGCGTCGCGTGAGTGGCATCGCCGTTGAGACCGACCGTGGCGGTCGCGCCGTCGTCGAACTCGGGATCGCCGAAGCTCGCCGTCTGGTAGTTGAAGAGGATCTGATCGCCGTTCTCGTAAAGAACGACTTCGAAGGTCGCACCGCTCGGGCTCGGTGGTCCGCCGCCCGCGCCGTCGTGGTTGCGGTCGTACCATTCGACGACGAATTGGCGATTCGGGGCCGTGCCGAGCGTCGCGTAGTAGACGTTGCCGGTGTCATCGCCGATGTTCGTCCAATACGGCAGGATCGCGGCGCCGAGGTTGGCGTCCGGCAACGCCGAGGTGAACGAGAAGATCGATCCATCCTCAGTGCCGAACGCGATGCCGCCGTTGTTGCCGATCGTGATTTGATCGGACGAGACGTCGTAGAACGTGAACGGAAAGTCCATCGTCACGCCGACGGATTCGTCGCTGTAGAGATCGAGCGCCGTGCCGGTCGCGGTGATGTCGATGAAATCCGCGCTGACCGTATCGTCGTACGTATAGAGCGGAAGGTCGCCGTACGAAGTCCAGGTCGACGTCGGCGATTGCGAGGCGGTGGCGCTGATGATGCGGTTGTACTGGTAGCTCGCGCCCGGCGCCAGCGCGTAGCCCAAGCTCGACAGGATCGTGCCGACCACGTCGTCGGCGAGTGCGTGGTAGTTCAGCGTCGTCGTCGAGTTATTGGTGACGACGTAGCAGACGTTGACTTGCTGGCCGACGTCGACGTCGAGCTCCGTCGCCGTGCCGCAGCTTTCCGGCGTGGTATCGGTGCTGAGCGTGACGGCAAGGCCGATACCGCCGGTTCCCGCGGGATCGCGGGTCGAAGTATTCGCGGCCAAGGCCAAGCTCGATACGCAGGCCATCGTCACGATGGCGCAGAACAACTTTGTCGGTGGCAGCGAAATCATCGAACGGCTCTCTTGATCACGGGAGCGGACGGCAGGTCCGCTCCCCATGTTCAAGCCGGAGGCGTGTCGAGTCTTTCCAGATCGCTTAAGGATCCCTCACGGTTCCGCTAAGGACCCGCTAACGTTCGATCGATGATTGTGACGCACCCGAAAAACGCTGCAGCGTCAACGCGGTGCGCCTCGCCCGTCGACGCTCATGCTTCCGGCGCCGAATGCAACGACCTGCAGCAGGCCGCCGGCCATGGCGAGATTCTTCATGAAGTGGATCAGCTGATTCTGATCGGCGAGCTGGTTGTGGAAGGCGAGCGCCGCGGCGATCGTGAAGAGGGCCATGATCAAGGCCACCGCTCGCGCCTGGTAGCCGACGACCAGCAAGATTCCGCCGCCGACTTCGACGAGGATCGCAATACCGTAGCCGACGATCGGGAGCGGAAGACCCGCGGACGCGATATAGGCTTGCGTCGCTTCCGGCGCCATGATCTTGCCGAAACCGCTGAACAGGAATATCGCCGCGATCAGCAGACGGCCCAAGGCCGCGATCCATCCCGAATTCTGGCTCATCATCCAACCTCCGCGTTATGTGATCGATCAAAAGGTTCGAACGCCGCGCGCATGACTTGGGACAGTGTAGCCGCTCACGTCGGCAGCGGCTTGCCGGCCGCCTCGTTGACGATGTATTCGGCGTACCAGTCCGACCAGTTCGCATCGCGTTGCCCGCCGGTCCGCTTCTCGTGCTCGCCATGTGCCGCCTCGGCGCGGCGGAGCGTGGCGGCGAGCTCGCTCGATGAAGTGAAGGTCGTTTCGTTCGCGTCCACGCGCCCCGGCAATCGCGCCGTGACTTCCTGCAACAGCCAGCCGTTGCCGTCCGGATCCTTGAACGTGGCGAACGATCCGTAGCTGCGCCGCTCCGGATCCGGACCTGCGAGCGGCGGTTTTCCGGGAGCGGCGCGATGGAACACTTCGCTGACGTCGGCACCGCATGCGGCGAGCTCCGCGCGCGCCGCCTCGATGTCGGATACGACGAGATAAAGTCCGGCCGCCGATCCCGGGGCGGCCGGCGTGATTCCCTTGCCGAAGTGGATCGAGCACGGCGAGCCCGGAGGCGTGAGCTGGACGATCCGGAAATCGTCGCCGACGGCGAAATCGGCATCGAGTCTCCAGCCGAGGCCGCCGTAGAAGCGTTTCGAGCGATCGACATCCGCAACGGGAATGACGACGACTTCAAGCTTCATGTCGACCTTGCGCGATTTCGAGGTCTCGGCGGAATTTTCATTGCTCATGTCGGACTCCTGAAGTCGGAAAAACGTCGACCTCCCGCATCAGATCAAAGGCGCTCGAACGATTCCATTGCACCAAGGTATTGCACTTCGCCGGTGCTAGGCAGGCAGCGGAGCCTCAAGGTGCGTCCGAGCGCACGACTTGGCCTGTCACAGCGAACTCAAGCAGAGCACGGCGAGCACAATTCCATCATCACCGACGCACTGGGGCACTCACTCGAAAGAGTGTGCGCGCGCTCGTACGAAATCGGGTATCGGGTGCGGGCGAGCAAGCCTAGAATGGTCGGGTCAAGCAAGAGCTATTGGGGTATTCCAGAAGATCTGCGCGCATCACGACGCAGACAAAGGACAGCACGATGTTCGACGCAAGACTCGAAGTCCGCGCGACGCAAGGTCGCGCTGGGCACGAGCGGCTCGATCCGCCGGTCGTCCCGCTCCTGCGACGGTATACGAGCGCGCTGCATACGCGAGCGAGATCGATGCGCTCGACGGGCGCTACGCCGACGGTATTCGTCATCGACGACGACGCCGCGGTGCGCACGTCGCTCGAAGCATCGATCCAGAACGCAGGCTGGCGTGTCGAGACTTTTGCCTGCGCGCACGAATTCCTGGCTCGCCCGCGCGTCCCCGCACCGAGCTGCCTCGTGCTCGATCTCTCGCTTCCGGATATCAACGGCCTGGATCTGCAAAAGCGCCTCGCCATCGATCGGGCCGACATGCCGATCATCTTCGTGGCAGGCCACGCCGACATTCCGATGACGGTGCAGGCGATGAAAGCGGGCGCGCTCGAATTCTTCATGAAGCCGCTTCGCGACGACGTGCTGCTGAGCGCCATCGAGCACGGCATCGAATGCAGCCGATCGGTGCGCCGCGAAGAGGCCGAGGCACGCGCGCTGCGAGATTGCCACGCCGCTCTGACTCCGCGCGAACGCGAGGTCATGGCCTTGGTGGTCTCGGGACTCTTGAACAAGCAGGTCGCAGGCGAGCTCGGCATCAGCGAGATCACCGTGAAGGCGCATCGCGGCAACGTGATGCGAAAGATGCACGCGGTCTCTTTCGCGACGCTGGTGACGATGTCCGCGAAACTCGGCACCGTTACCGCGCCGATCAAATTCCGCCGCGGCTGGGATTGAATCGATCGCTTACCGCATCGCCTCGCGGAGCGTCTATGTGTCGACGAGATCGAACTCGCCGCCGCGGAGCATGGCGACTTCCTTGAGATCGAGCTCCTGCTCGAGTCGTCGAAACGTCTCGTCTTCGATGCGGCCTTCGCGGCGCAAGCGTTTGAGTGCGTCACGCTGACTTTGAATGACTCTGGTCCGCGTGGCTTCGGTCGATGCGGACCCGACTGGCTCATCACTGGCCGCTTCCGTTGCGCGCAACTCCGAGCGAAGAAACGCGGCTGCCACGTCGTCGCGTCCTTCCAATGCGCTCTCGGTCGCTTCGACGAGCGTTGTGCGCGCGTGAGCCAGCTCGTCGTCGCGCGATATGTCGGCGGGAAATTTCAGCAGGCGGATGAGAGGTTCGAGCGTCGCGCCCTGGATCACGAGCGTGCCGACGACGACGATGAGCGCGCTCAGCACGATGAGATCGCGCTCGGGAAAATTCGCCGGCAGCGCCAGCGCGGCGGCCAGCGTGACCATGCCGCGCATGCCGCACCACGAGGCGACGATGCCCTGCTTGATGGTCGGGCCTTTGCCGTATCCGAGCCGACGATAAATCGGCTGCATGGCGCGGTTGTACAGCATGACCCAGACGATGCGCACGACGACGACGATCGCAAGCACCAGTGCGCCGAAGATCAGCGCGTGCCGAAGCCGTGCCCCGTCCAGATCGCGCACGATCGCACGCGCCTGCAGCCCGACCAGGAGGAATGCCAGCACGTTGAGCAAGAACACGACGACGCTCCACACCGAATTCGTGTGCAGGCGGTCGCGCGCGGAAAACCCGCTGCCGTAACGCGCCGCCGTCATCGCCGTCGCGACCACGGCGAGGATCGCCGAAAATCCAAGGCGGTCGGCGATGAGCCAGGTGGAGAACGTGGCGACGAACTGAAACAGGATGCCACCCAGCGTGCCGGCGAGAAACGGGATCAGAAATATCGTGATGCGTCCGGTGACGATGCCGAGCAGAATCCCGCCGGGAATCGCGAACGCAAGCTGCGGCAACACGGCGAGCGCGCCGTCGTCGGCAGCGTTCATGCGGATGCCGACGCTGAAGATGAAAAGCGCCACTGCGTCGTTGAGGAGGCTCTCGCCCTTCAGCACCGTCACGGTCGAACGCGGCAATGAAGGCCGATTGAGCATGGCGGCCGCAGCCGCCGCGTCCGGCGGCGACACGATCGCACCCAACACGACCGCTGCCGCGATCGGCATTCCGGCATACGCCACGGCCGCCCACGCGACGGCAGCCGTCGTCAGCAGCACGGCGACGACGGCGAGCGCGAAGAGCGGCATCCAGTATCTTCGGATCGCGCGCACCGGAAACTCGAACGCCGAATCGAGAATCGCCGGCGCGATGAAGAGGACCAGCACCAGATGCGGATCCAACGAAACATCCGGTGTCCACGGCAGCGCCGCGACGCACAGGCCCGCGGCGGCGAGCATCGTGGGATACGGGATACTGAGGCGGCGAGAAACTTGAAGCAGCAGGATCGCCAGAAGCAGCAAGGTCAATACGCTTTCGAATAGCGCCACTGGTCTTCCTGCAACGATCGATGTTTTGAGAACACTACCCTACTCTGCGCTCGGACTCATCGCGGCGTTTCTCTCTCGCGAGAAATCGAGCGCCCGACCGAGGCGCGTCGCGATGTCGAACGACAAACGCGTCGAGTCATGCGAAGCGCAAAGCCCGCGAGACCGATTGACTCGCACGTCCCATAAGAATATGTTGTGCCCGTCAGCGGTGCCTAGCACTACATCTAGGCTTAATCGGGAATCCGGTGCGAATCCGGAACTGCCCCGCAGCGGTAACTGGGAACGAACGGCGCCACATGCACTGAGCCTCGCGGCTTGGGAAGCGGCGCCCACTAGATGAGGCGAAAGCCTCGTGCCCGGAAGTCCGAAGACCTGCCGCGACCGTTCCTTCGCAAGAAGGAATGTCTGGCTTTCAGATCCTCGCGGGAGGATGAGCCGAAGCAGGCGCACGCGCGTCTTCTTTGCTCCCATCCGTCGGACCTGGATTCGCTCGCGGGAGCGATGGCCGGCGGTGAGGAATGCCCGAGGCCCTCCTTCCGCACGCCGCGCTCCGTTTTGAAGGAGCCCGCATGTCCACGATCGCATCCGACGTCGCCGCCGACGTTCCTCCGACGACACTCGCCCCACCCGTCGATCAATCGTCATTCCAGTTGCGTCCGCCGCACGCAGGGCCGGCGACGATGCAAGTCACCAAACGCTCCGGCGCGCGCGAATCGGTCGATCTCAACAAGATCGTGCGCGCGGTCGCGCGCTGCTGCGACGGACTTGCCGACGTCGATTCGATGCGTGTCGCGCTGAAGACGATTGCAGGTATCTACGACGGCGCGACGACGCGCGAGCTCGACGAGCTCTCGATCCGCACCGCCGCCTCGTTCATTGCCGAGGAACCCGAATATTCACGCGTCGCCGCGCGCCTCCTCACAGGCTACATCGACAAGGAAGTCCACGGCTTCGGTATTTATTCCTTTTCGCAATCGATCCGCGCGGGCTTCGATGCGGGACTGATCAACGATCGCGTGCTCGCCTTCGTGGAAGCACACGCACGCAAACTCAATGATGCGATCGATCCGCGCTACGACCTGCGCTTCGAATATTTCGGATTGCGCACGCTGTACGATCGTTATCTGCTGAAGCATCCGACGCGTCGGCAGGTCATCGAGACGCCGCAGCAATTCTGGCTGCGCATCGCGGTCGCGCTCAGCGAAAGCGTCGTCGACGCGATCGAGCTGTATCAGCAGTTCGCCTCGTTGGCCTACGTGCCGAGTTCGCAGACGTT
>Ga0268265_10000555_pt1 | contig 38092 bp, 36 predicted proteins | sample KBSSwiS52_FD_190355 | JGI IMG/M metagenome (GOLD analysis project Ga0268265, IMG submission 190355) | Switchgrass rhizosphere microbial communities from Kellogg Biological Station, Michigan, USA - KBS Switchgrass S5-2 (SPAdes) (version 2) | ecosystem: Host-associated > Plants > Roots >...
AGGCGATGAAGAAAGTCGCCGGAAAACTGCGCCTCGACCTCTCCCAGTACCGCGACCTCGAGGCCTTCGCCCAGTTCGGCTCCGAGCTCGATCCGGAGACGCAGAAAGCGCTGACCCGCGGCGAACGGCTGGTCGAGCTGCTGAAACAGAAAGAGCGCGAACCGCTTTCGGTCGCCGACCAGGTCGCCTCGATCTACTCCGGCACAGGCGGTTACCTCGACCGGATCAAAGTCGAGCGCGTCGGCGAGTTCCTCGCCGACCTGCGGACCCGGCTGCACTCCGAGGACTCTGAGCTGTTGAGCCGGATTGAAGACAGCGGCAAGCTCGAGGACGCCGACGAGGAGGCGCTTGGCAAGGCGATCGCAGACTTCGTCGACGACTTCGGCGCCGACTTCGACAAGGACGGGCAGCCGCTCGAGGAGGGCGAGTCCGACCGCGTCAAATCGCACGAGGAGCGCGAGGCCCCAGCCCGCGTCCCCGCCTCGGGGAGCGACTCGGATACGCCCGACAGCGCCGCCGAGGGCGCTGGCGACGCGGCCGACCAGGAGGCAACCCCCGCGGCCTAGCCGTCGCCGGAACGCACCACCATGGCCTCGCAGAAGGAAGTCAAAAGTCGCATTGCGTCGATCAAGAACATCAACAAGATCACGCGTGCGATGGAGATGGTCGCCGCGGCGCGCCTACGCCGCGCCGAACAGCGGATCGAGGACCTGCGGCCCTACTCCGAGGGCATCCGCAAACTGACCCGCACCGCCGCCGCTCACGCCGGCTCGATCCCGCGCGTGCCGGTGATGGAGGAGCGCGAGAACGTCGAGACCGTCGGCGTCGTCCTCGTCACCGGTGACCGCGGACTCGCCGGCGCCTTCAACAGCAACATCATCCGCGAGGGGATGCGGACCGGCCGCCGCGTTCGCGAGGAGGGTGCCAAGGCCTCCTACTCGGTGGTCGGCAAAAAGGGCGTCTCGGCGCTGACCTTCCGCAAACAGGAGGTCGCCGGCGCCTACACCGGCTTCACCGACAGGCCCTCGTTCGCCGACGCCCGCCGGATCGGCGAGGAGATGACTGCCCGCTACGTCGACGGCGAAGTCGACCGGGTCGAACTGATCTTCAACCGCTTTGTCTCGCCGCTTACCCAGTACGTCTGGAAGCAGACGCTCCTGCCGCTGCAGCAGGCGCAGGTGATCGGCGAGGGAGCCGACGAGGACGAGGCGGCCGCCGACGACGCTCCGACCAACGAGGCGGAGGAGAAGCAGTCGCGCTCGGAGTGGTTCTTCGAGCCCGACGCCGAAGAGCTGCTGTCGCGGCTGATCCCCGAGTACGTGACGATCTCCGTCTACCGGGCGCTGCTCGAGTCGGCGGCCTCCGAGCTCGGGGCACGGATGACGGCGATGCGCAACGCGGCGGAGAACGCCGAATCGATCATGGACGACCTGACCCTGGAGATGAACCGCGCCCGCCAGGCGGAAATCACCCAGGAGATCCTCGAGGTGGTCGGCGGCGCCGAGGCGCTGAGCTGACCCCCCACGCAGACTGACCCGGACCTTCGAAGACCAAGAAAAAAGGAAGCAATGGCTGAGAGCAACGGAAACGGCAACGGCACCAACATCGGCAGCGTCGAGCAGGTCACCGGCGTCGTCGTCGACGCGGTCTTCCCCGACACGCTGCCGGAGATCTACTCGGCGGTGACGATCGAAACCGGCGGCGACGGCGACGGCGAACCGACGCTGCTGGTCTGCGAGGTCCAGCAGCACCTCGGCGACGACCGCGTCCGCGCAGTGGCGATGGACGCGACCGACGGGATTCGGCGTGGCGACCGGGTGATCGACACCGGCAGCTCGATCACGGTGCCGGTCGGCGACGTCACCCTCGGCCGCATCTTCAACCTGCTCGGCGACCCGATCGACAACGGCGAGGAGGTGCCGGCCGACACCGAGCGCTGGCCGATCCACCGTCCCGCCCCGAAGGCCTCGGACCTGACCCCGACCCAGGAGATCCTCGAGACCGGGATCAAGGTCATCGACCTGCTGGCGCCGTACGCGAAAGGCGGCAAGGTCGGGCTGTTCGGCGGTGCCGGCGTCGGCAAGACCGTGCTGATCCAGGAGCTGATCCGCAACATCGCCGAGGAGCACGAGGGCCTCTCCGCCTTCGTCGGCGTCGGCGAGCGCTCGCGCGAGGGCAACGACCTCTGGCTCGAGATGAAAGAAAGCGGCGTCATCGACAAGACAATGCTGGTCTTCGGCCAGATGAACGAGCCCCCGGGCGCCCGCCTCCGCGTCGCCCTCTCCGGGCTGACGATGGCCGAATTTTACCGCGAGCAGGGCGGCCAGGACGTGCTGCTCTTCATCGACAACATCTTCCGCTTTGTCCAGGCCGGCTCCGAGGTCTCGGCGCTGCTCGGGCGGATGCCTTCGGCGGTCGGCTACCAGCCGACGCTGGAGACCGAGATGGGCGAACTGCAGGAGCGGATCACCTCGACCGACCGCGGCTCCGTCACCTCGATCCAGGCCGTCTACGTGCCGGCGGACGACTACACCGACCCGGCTCCGGCCTCGGTGTTCGCCCACCTCAACGCGACCACGGCACTCTCGCGGGCGATCTCCGAGAAAGGGATCTACCCGGCGGTCGACCCGCTCGACTCGACCTCGACGATCCTCAAGCCCGACGTCGTCGGCGAGGAGCACTACCGCACCGCGACCGAGGTCCAGGAGGTGCTGCAGCGCTACAAGGAGTTGCAGGACATCATCGCCATCCTTGGCATCGACGAGCTCTCGGACGAGGACCGGCAGACGGTTTCCCGGGCCCGCAAGATCGAGCGCTTCCTCTCGCAGCCGTTCTTCGTCGCTGAACAGTTCACCGGCCGCAACGGCGAGTACGTGCCGGTCGCCGAGACGGTCCGCGGTTTCCGCGAGATCCTCGACGGCGAGCATGACGAGCTCTCCGAGGGCGCCTTCTACATGCAGGGCTCGATCGACCAGGTCACCGAGAACGCCAAAGCCAGCGCCTAGGAGCACCAGGTGGCCGCCGAGCACATGATCGACGTCGAGGTCCTGACCCCGGAGGGGGAGGTCTTCGAGGGCGAAGCGCGGATGGTCTCGACCCGGACCGAGGTCGGCGAAATCGGCATCCTCGCCAACCACGCCCCGGTTCTCGCCGCCCTGCGCCCGACCGAGCTGCGCCTGAAAATCTCCGACTCCGACACCAAGCGGTACGCCCAGGCCCATGGCTGGCTGCAGGTCTTCGGCAACCGCGCCCGGCTGCTGGTCGAGGAGGCGATTCCGCCCGAGAACCTCGACGCCGGCGCCCTCAAAGAACAGCTCTCGGACGCCGAGCAGCGGCTGAGCGAGAGCGACGAAGAATCGGCCGAGTTTGCCCGCGCGCAGAAAGACAAGGACCGGGCGGAAGCGTTTCTGGCGATAGCGCAGGGATGAGCTTCGAGCCGGCTGAGGGTTCGGAAGCTGGCATACCGAAGCAGGGAACCCCCCCTTGGGTTGGAAGCTTCGTGAGCGTGGCGGGGGTTCGGAAGCTGAGCGTTGGTCCCTCGGCGGTTGAGACCGTCGGAGGTCGTCCGTGGTGGGGATGTCGGGTGTCCCTCCCGGGAATGTCGCGTAAGCGGCGGAAATGCAATCCGATTCCTGATCCCCATAGGGGATCACCATCTCTTGGAGGGTGGCCCGAAGGGCCCCCGACTCAATTCACGGGAGAGACACCCGCCATCCCCACCCCGAACCCTCGCCCATGAACCCCGAGCTAGTCGCACTCACCGAGCGCCTGATCTCCTACGAGACCTGCGAGCCCGAGACCGTCTGGGAGGCCGCCGGCTTCGTCAAGGGCTGGCTCGAGGCCCGCGGCATTGAGGCCGGGCGCGCCGAGGTCCATGGGTTGCCAGTTCTGACGGCAGAGGTCGGGCCTGCGAACGGCGTGCCGATCGTCATCCTCGAGGGGCACCTCGATGTCGTTCCCGGCCGGGCCGAGCAGTTCGAGCCGCGGATCGACGGGGACCGGCTGTACGGGCGCGGCGCCTACGACATGAAGGGCGCGCTGGCGGCGATGATGACCGTGACCGCGGCGATGCGCGAGCAGGACCGGGTCCGGGTACGGCTGGCGGTGGTGGGGGACGAGGAGTCCGAGGAGGGCAACGAGCGCGGCTGCGACCACCTCGTCGATTCCGGCTTCGTCGGCGACTTCGCGATCACCGGCGAGCCGACCGATCTCCACATCGGGGTCGAGGCGAAGGGGGTGCTGGCGATGCGCCTCGAGGTGGCGGGAACCGCGGCCCACGGCGCCACGCCGTGGCTGGGCGACAACGCCGTGCTGAACGCGATCGACGTTTTCCGCAGTATCGAGTCGCTACCGTTTGCCCGTCACAGCTCTGAGCTGTTCGACCGACCCTCGATCAACCTCGGAAGGATCTGGGGCGGCGACGCGCTCAACAAGGTCCCCGACCGATGCGTCATCGACGTCGACATCCGCTACCTGCCGGGCCAGGATCCCGATGCGATCCTCGCCGACGTGCGCGGAATCGACGGGGTGCAGGCGACCGAGCTCTTGACCCGGCCGCCGGCGATGGTCAGCCGCGACTCGCCCTTCGTCTTGGCGCTGCGCGAGGCGACCGCCACCCACCACGATGGCGAGCCGATGAGCGTCGGCCGCGACGGCGCCTCCGACGCCGTCTCCTTCCTGCGGGTGGGGGTGCCGGCGGTCGAGTTCGGGCCGATCGGCGCCGGCCACCACGGGCCGGGCGAGTGGGTCTCGGTCAGCTCGCTCGAGACCTACCGGCAGGCGCTCGAATCGTTCCTCCGCTCGCTTCCGGAGAGCACCGTTGAGTAGCCCCGGCGACACCACCGGCGGGGACACTCAGCCGATCAACCGGATCACCTCGACCTGGTCGGCGCGCAAGCCGCCGCCCGAGGGCGATGGCACCGCGCCGCCGAAGAAGAAGCGCTACTGGTGGCGCTTCAGCCTCGCCGCGCTGGTGATCGTCGGCGTCGCCGCCGCCGCGACCGCCAGCAGCGTGCTCCTCTTCCTCGGCGACGTCGCCGCTGAACTGCGCGAAAACAGCAAGGAATTGAGCAATGAAGTCACGCCGCTGCTCGCCGAAGTCGACGGCGGCGGGCCGGAGACGATCCTTCTGCTGGGCTCGGACAAACGCGCCGGCGCCGAATTCGCCGAAGACCCGGGCCGCTCCGACACCACGATGCTGCTCCGGCTCGACCCCGAAAAGGGGCTGATCTCGGTGCTCTCGATCCCGCGCGACCTGAAGGTCGAAATCCCTGGATTCGGAACCGGAAAGTTCAACGAAGCCTATACCTACGGGGGCCCCAAACTGACCTTGAAAGTGGTCAAGGAACTGACCGGGCTCAAGGTCCACCACGTCGTCAACATCGACTTCCTCGGCTTCGTCCGCGCGGTCGACGCGATCGGCTGCGTCTACGTCGACGTCGACCGCCGCTACTACCACTCCAACGAAGGGTTACCGCCGGAGGAGCAGTACTCGGAAATCAACATCCAGCCCGGCTACCAAAAGCTTTGCGGAAAAAAAGCGTTGCAGTACGTGCGCTACCGACACACCGACACCGACATCGTCCGCTCTTCCCGCCAGCAGGACTTCATGAGCCAGGCCCGCAAGCAGATCGGCCTCGGCACCCTGCTCAACGACCAGGAGAAGCTGACCGAAATCTTCACCGACTACACGACTTCGGACATCGGCAGCGTCAAGACCCTGCTGCGGCTGATCGACCTGGCGATCGAATCGCGCGGTTCCGAACTGAACGAGGTCCACTTCCCGGCCGAACTCGGCCCCAGCTTTGTCTACGCCTCGCGGCCGGCAATCGAAGGCGCGGTGAGGGAATTCCTCGGCCAAACCGGGCCCGACGCGAAAAAGCCCGAACGCGTTTTGGTCAAGGAAAGGGCCAAGAAGGCGAAGAAGGAAAAACAGGCCGCGGAAGCGAGCGAGGGCAAGAAGAAGCCGAAGAACGAAAAGAAGAAGCCGAAGCTCGAATTCAAGTCGACCAGTGACGACGAACTCGTCCCGGCCGCCGAAACCGGCTACGCCGAGGGCAAGATCGTCGCCCGCAAGGTCGGCGGCGGCTTCCCGGTCTTCTATCCGACCCGGCTGCCGCCCGGTGCTGCCTTCGTCGAAACGAACCCCTACGAACACGTCGTCGACCCGCGCGTCTACCACCTCAAGGACAAGGACAAGGAACGCCACGCCGCCTACCGGATGGTCGGCGCCTTCCAGCCGGAATACGAAACCGCCTACTTCGGCATCCAGGGGATCCGCGGCTGGGAAGACCCGCCGATTCTCGAAGACCCGACCGAAACGCGGGAGATGCACGGTCGCGAGTACGACATCTACTCGACCGCCGGCAAGGTGACGCTGGTCGCCTGGCACCGTGGCGAAAGCACCTACTGGGTCTCCAACAGCCTTCAGAACGCCCTTACCAACGACCAGATGATCGGGATCGCCAAGTCGGCAAAGGTGATCGTCCCGGAGCGCAAAAACCCGAAAACCGGAGGAAAGAACAGATGAGCGAGGACCGTCAGACCCCCGTCGGCGTGATCGGAGTCGGCTGGGTCGGCCTAGTCACCGCCGCCTGCTTCGCGGAGCTCGGCCACCCGGTGATCGCCCGCGACATCCTGCCCGAGAAGGTCGAGTCGCTCTCGCGCGGCGAGGTGACGATCCATGAGCCCGGCCTTACCGAGATGATCCAGCGGAACGCCGAGCGGATCACCTTCACCACCAGCATGGACGAGTTGCTGGCCGGCGCCAAGCTGCTGTTCGTCTGCGTCGACACGCCGCCGACCTACTCCGGCGACGCCGACCTCTCGCGGGTTCGCGCCGTCGTCGGGGAGCTGCCCGACGACGCCAGCCACGTGCTGATCATGAAGAGCACGGTGCCGGCCGGGACCGGCGCCTCGATCCGCCGCGACATGCCCGGCCTTGCCTACGTCTCCTGCCCCGAGTTCCTCAAGGAGGGGACCGCGGTCAAGGACTTCATGAACCCCGACCGGGTGGTGATCGGTGCCGACCCGGGCGACGAGGAGTCGGCCAACGCGGTGGCGGCGCTTTACGAGCCGCTCGGCGGCGAGATTCTCCGCACCGACGTGCCCAGCGCCGAGATGATCAAGCTCGCCTCCAACGCCTTCCTGGCGACCAAGATCTCGTTCATCAACGAGATCGCCAACGTCTGCGAGGAGGTTGGCGCCGACGTCGGCCAGGTCGCCGCGGGGATGGGCTCGGACGAGCGGATTGGCCGCTCCTTCCTGCGCGCCGGGATCGGTTACGGCGGCTCCTGCTTCCCCAAGGACGTCAGCGCCCTGAAGATGCTGGCCGGTAACACCGGCTACCACTTCCAGCTGCTGACCTCGGTGATCGAGGTCAACGAGCTGCAGAAGCGGCGCGTCGTCGGCAAGCTCGAGAAGCACCTCGGCTCGCTGCTCGGCAAACGGATCGCCTTGCTCGGGCTCGCCTTCAAGCCCGACACCGACGACATGCGCGAGGCCTCGAGCCTGGTGCTGGCGGCGCGGCTGCAGGGCGAGGGCGCGGAGGTCGTCGCCTACGACCCAGTCGCCCGCCAGCGCGCCGCGGAGATGCTCACCGCGGTCGAGATGGTCGACACGGCGCAGGAGGCGCTGACCGGCGCCGACGCCGCTGTGCTGGTCACCGAGTGGGGCGAGTTCGCCGAGCTCGACTGGGCCGAGGCGGCGTCGCGGATGGCGCGCCCATTCGTCGTCGACGGCCGCAACTTCCTCGACCCGCAGAAGCTCGTCGAAGCCGGCTTCGAGTACGAGGGCATCGGGCGCGCGGTCGCATCGGACCGGGCGGGATCGCTCTCCTAGCCCGCTGCGGGTAGGGTCACCGCCGATGCAGGCGGTCGTACTGGTAGGTGGCGAAGGCACGAGGCTGCGGCCGCTGACCACGCATGTCCCGAAGCCGGCGCTGACGCTGGTCGACCGCCCATTTCTCGCCTACGTTGTCGAGTGGCTGGCCGGCCATGGAGTCGACGAGGTCGTCCTCGCCTGCGGCTTCCTGCCCGACGTGCTCCGCCAGGAGCTCGGCGAGCACGAGCACGAAGGGGTGCGGCTCACCTACGTGGTCGAGCCGGAGCCGCGCGGCACCGCCGGGGCGATCCGCTTCGCTGCCGACGCGCTCGGTGAGCGGCTCGGCGACCGCTTCCTGGCGCTCAACGGCGACATCCTCACCGACCTCGACCTGGGCGCGCTGGTGCGTAGCCACGAGGAGCGCGGGGCGCGGGCCAGCATCGCGCTGTACCAGGTCGACGACGCCTCCCACTACGGACTGGTCACCACCGGTCCCGACGGCGACGTCATCGAGTTTCGCGAGAAGACCGGCGAGGTGGCGCCGGGGGCGATCAATGCCGGCGCCTACGTGCTCGAGCGCTCGCTCCTCGCCGAGATCGCGCCCGACGCGCAGGTGTCGATCGAGCGCGAGGTCTTCCCGCGGCTGATCGGCGCGGGCCTCTACGCGCTGGCGCTCGATGGCTACTGGATGGACTTCGGTACGCCCGAGCGCTACTTGCAGGCGACCTGGGACATCCTCGAGGGGCGGGTGGCGACGCGGGTGCGGCCAACCGGACACGGGATGTTCATCGATCCCGAGTCGGAGATCGCCGCCGGGGCCGAGGTTGGGCCGCGGGCGGTGGTCGCAGCCGGCTGCCGGGTCGGGGCCGGTGCGGAGGTGGCCGGCTCGGTTCTGCTCGCCGAAAGCTCGGTCGGCGACGGCGCCCGGGTCAGCGATTCGATCCTCGCGCCGCGGGCTGCCGCCGAGGCCGGTGCAGTGCTTGCTGGCGCGGTGGTGGGCCGGGATGAAAGAGTTCCCGCGCAAACCTGAATGGCGGCACCGTGATCGACGACGTCCTCGGCATCCCAGACCAGCTCCGCGACGCCCTCTGGCGGGTCGAGTCGGCGCGGCTCGAGCCGGTGGCGGCCGAGGGGCTGCTGGTCTGCGGGATGGGCGGATCGGCGATCGGCGGCGAGCTCGCCGCGGCGGCGCTCGGCCCGCGGCTCGCGCGCCCGCTCGTGGTCGTCCGCGGCTACGGGTTGCCGAGCTGGCTGAGCGACCGCTGGACGGTCCTCTGCTGCAGCTACTCGGGCAACACCGAGGAGACGATCTCCTGTTTCCGCGCCGCCGGCGAGCTCGGCGCACAACGGCTCGTCGCCGGTACCGGTGGGACCCTGGTCGAGGAGGCGCGTGGGGCCGGCGTCCCGGTCGTCGGCCTGCCCGGGATCTTCCAGCCGCGTGCCGCGGTCGCCTACTTCTTCACCGTGGCCGCAGAGGTGGCGGCGCTGAGCGGCGTGGCGCCACGGATCGCGGCCGAGATCGAGGACGCCGCCGACTTCCTCGGCGGCGAACGCGAGCAGCTCAAGCACCAGGCGGCCGAGATCGCCGCCCAGCTCGAGGGCAAGGTGCCGGTCGTCTACGGCGCCGAGCTGACCGCGCCGGTCGCCCGTCGCTGGAAGACCCAGGTGAACGAGAACGCAAAGCTGCCGGCCTTCTTCCTCGAGCTGCCGGAGGCCGACCACAACGACATCTGCGGCTGGGAGGCTCCGGCCCACGAGCACTCGCTTGCCGCCGTCTTCCTCGAGGACCGCGACGCCCACCCGCGGGTCGAGGAGCGCTTCCGGCTCACCGCCGAGGTGATCGGCGAGGCCGGGGCGCCGACGCTGCGGATCGAGACCGCGGGCGAGACGCCGACCGCGCGCCTGCTGTGGACGACGATGCTCGGCGATCTCGTCTCACTGGAGCTTGCTACGCGCCGTGGCGTCGACCCGCTCGCGATCGAGGCGCTCGACCGCTTGAAGCAGGCGCTGGGATAAACCCGGTCGCGGTTCGGTAGCGTCCCCGCCGATGCGCGCAATGGTCCTCGCCGCCGGCCTCGGCACGCGCCTGCGGCCGATCACCTACACGATGCCGAAGCCGATGGTCCCGGTCGCCAACCGGCCGGTGATGGAGCACATCCTGCTGCTGCTCGCCAAGCACGGCTTCAGCGAGGTGGTCGCCAACCTGCACTGGTTCCCGGAGCTGATCGAAGAGCGCTTCGGCGACGGCTCCGAGAACGGGCTGGCACTGACCTACTCGTATGAGGAGCAGCTGCTCGGGACCTCGGGCGGCGTCCGCAACGTGCGCGAGTTCCTCGGCGACTCCTTCCTCGTCATCTCCGGCGACGCGCTCACCGACATCGAGCTGGCGGCGATGCGCGCGGCGCACGAAGCCCACGACGGGATCGCCACCCTGGCGACCAAGCGGGTCGCCGACACGAGCCAGTTCGGGGTCGCGATCACCGGCGCCGACGGCCGCATCCAGGGTTTCCAGGAGAAGCCGGACCCGAGCGAAGCGCTCTCCGACCTCGCCAACTGCGGCATCTACATGTTCCGCAAGGAGATCTTCGATTTCTTCCCGGCGCCGGGGACCAGCAAGGCCGCGGGGCCCGATGACCCCGAGGGCTTCGCCGACTGGGCGATGGACGTCTTCCCGCGCCTGCTCGAGAGCGACGTGCCGTTCTACTCGCACGAGATCGAGGCCTACTGGAATGACATCGGCGACCTCGACGAGCTCCGCGCCAGCTCGGTCGACGCCCTCAGCGGCGCCGTCGAGGTCGAGCTCGACGGCGAGCTGGTCGACGGCTACCGTAGCGGCAACGCACCGACCGAGGGCAAGCTCGGGGGCCCGGTCCTGCTCGGCGCCGGCTGCACGATCGCCGACGACGTCCGCATCGACGGACCCTCGGTGATCGGCGACGGGGTGACGATCGGCGCCGGCAGCCGCCTGCGCGAAGTAATCGCCCTCCCCGGCGCCGAGATCCCCGCCAGCGCGGTGTTGATCGGCGCCATCGCCGGCTGGGCCGGCTAGTACGGCTTTCGTCACGAAGCACGCGCAGAGAAAGCACGTTGTGCGCGCCACGCGTGGGCTCGCCCGCGACACGATCGCGGCATGGAGCTGCTGCAGACCGCCCTCGCCACGATCGCGCCGCCGATCTGCGCCACCTGCGGGCGCAGCTGCCGCCCCCGGGCTGTGCTCTGCAGCCGCTGCGGGCGGCGCTTGGCGGCGGCCGAGCCGCTTTTTGGCACCGGGCCGCCGGGGCTCGACCGGGTCTGGTCCTCGGCCTCCCACGAAGGGGTCGCGCGCTTGCTGGTCGCGGCGCTGAAGTTCCGCCAGCTGCTCCCGGTCGCCGAGCTGATGGCCGACCGGATCCAGTGGCTGGCGCCGGCTCACATGCTGAGCGGCACGATCGTCGCCGTGCCACCAGCGCCTTCGCGGCTACGCCGCCGTGGCTTCGACCCGGCGGGCGAGCTGGCCGGGGCGCTGGCCGAACGCCTCGAGGCGCCCCTATGTCGCTGCCTCCGCCGCCGCGGTGAAGGTCGCCAGGTCGGTCGCCGCCGAGCCGAGCGGCTCGGCCGGCCGCCGCGGATCGAGACGCTCGAGGCGGTGCCGGCGAGCGTCCTCCTGGTCGACGACGTGCTCACCACCGGCGCCACGCTCAGCGCCTGCGCCCAGGCGCTGCGCCAGGCCGGCGCTGCCCGCGTCGTCGCCGTCACCTTCGCCCGCCGCCTCTAGTGCACGCGATACCGGCGCATTGCGGCGTCCTCACTCGGTCATGTGCAGGGCACACTCCCTCGCTCGTCCTTGCCCTGCTTGGTCTCGCGCACCCTAGAGGCGGCGGCGCCGCGCTAAGCCTCCGCGGGTCTCCCGCGCATTCGCCCGACCAGCTTTCGCGTCTGACGGCGCTTGCGGCGCAGGTCGCGATGCTTCTTAACCTGGCGCCGCAGGTCCTCGGCCAGCTCGTGCACGGAGTGCGTCATCTGCGGCGAGCACTCGTGGGCTCGCAGCGTCACGCCCTTGAGGTGGAAGGTCGCCTCGGCGATCTGGTTGTCGGCGATCGAGGGGTTGCGCTCTTCGGAGAGCACGACTTCGAGCGTCGCCAGATCCGATACCTGCCTGCCGAGGCGTTGGAACCGCTTCCTCACCATCTCATGCAGTTCCTCCGTCATCTCGACGTTCCGACCCCGAATCTCCATCCGCATGAGTGCCTCCTTGTCGGTTCGGGCCGATGGTACGCCCGGCGGCGGCCTCGGGCAAGCCCTCCCCGCTACCCTTGAGTGGATGCCGGCGATGGACCTAGTTACGAAGGCCCTGCGCGCGGGGGAGGGCAGGAAGTTCAAGGCCTACCAGAAGCGCGCCGAGGCGATCAACCGCTACGAGCCCGAGATGGAAGCCCTCTCGGACGACGAGCTGCGCACGGAGGCCGACAGCCTGCGCGAGCGCGCCCGGGGCGGCGAGTCGCTCGACGACCTGCTTCCGGAGGCCTTCGCGCTGACCCGCGAGGCCTCGCGCCGCACCACCGGCCAGCGCCACTACGACGTCCAGCTGATCGGGGGCATGGTCCTCCACGACGGCGCGATCGCCGAGATGAAAACCGGCGAGGGCAAGACGCTGACCGCCACCCTGGCGGTCTTCCTCAACACCCTGGCCGGCGCCAGCGTCCACGTCGTCACCGTCAACGACTACCTGGCCCGCCGCGACGCCGAATGGATGAGCCCGATCTACGAGGCGCTCGGGGTCAGCGTGGCGGCGCTGCAGGATGCCGACGACCACGCCGCGCGGCAGCGCAAATACGCCTGCGACGTCACCTACGGCACCAACTCGGAGTTCGGCTTCGACTACCTGCGCGACAACATGTCGCAGGCGCTCGAGCACTGCGTCCAGCGCGGTCACGACTTCGCGATCGTCGACGAGGTCGACAACATCCTGATCGACGAGGCGCGGACGCCGCTGATCATCTCCGGCCAGCCCGAACAGGCCGCCCAGACCTATTACACCTTCGCCCGCCTGGCCAAGCAGATGGTCGGCGTGCCGGCGAAACAGAAGCTGAAAAGCCTCGGCGAATCGCGCGACACCTCTGACGCCGAGTACGACTACGAGTTCGACGAGAAACACAAGACCGTCGCCCCGACCGAGGCGGGCGTCAAGAAAGCCGAGGAATTCCTCGGCGTCGACAACCTCTACCTCGGCGAACACGGCAACCTCGTCAACCACCTCGTGCAGTCGCTGAAGGCCGAGTCGCTCTACCGGAAAGATGACGACTACGCGGTGATCGACGGCGAGGTGATGATCATCGACGAGTTCACCGGCCGCATCCTCGAGGGCCGGCGCTGGTCGGAGGGTCTGCACCAGGCGGTCGAGGCCAAGGAGGGCGTCTCGATCCGCGAGGAGAACCAGACCCTGGCGACGATCACCCTGCAGAACTACTTCCGCCTCTACGACAAGCTCTCCGGGATGACCGGTACCGCCCTCACCGAGGCGACCGAGTTCATGAAGATCTACGAGATCCCGGTGGTCGAGATCCCGACCAACCAGCCGATGGTCCGCGCCGACCACAACGACCAGATCTTCAAAACCAAAGACGGCAAGTGGAAAGCGGTGCTCGACGAAATCGTCAGCCGCCACGAGGCCGGCCAGCCGATCCTCGTCGGCACCGTCTCGGTCGAGGTCTCGGAGATGATCTCCGAGGCGTTGAAGCGCGAAGGGATCCAGCACAACGTCCTCAACGCCAAACCCGAGCACGCCGAACGAGAGGGCGAGCTGATCGCCCAGGCGGGCCGTAGGGGCGCGGTGATGATCGCCACCAACATGGCCGGCCGCGGCGTCGACATCAAGCTCGGCGGCGACGCCGAACACCTGGCGATCGCCGAGCTGAAAAAGCACGGGATCAACCACGACTCCGAGGACTACGAGGAGCGCCTGGCCGAGAAGACCGAAGAGCTGAAGCCGCAGTGCCAGGCCGAGGCCGAAGAGGTGCGCGAGCTCGGCGGTCTCTTCATCTGTGGCACCGAGCGGCACGAGTCACGGCGGATCGACAACCAGCTGCGCGGCCGCTCCGGCCGCCAGGGCGACCCCGGCGCCTCGCGCTTCTTCCTCTCCGCCGAAGACGACGTGATCCGCCTCTTCGCCGGCGACCGGATCTACAAAATCCTCGACAAACTCGGGCCGGTCGACGAGGACGGGACCGAAGTCCCGCTCGAGGCGAAAATGCTGACGAAAACCGTCGAGAACGCCCAGAAGAAGGTCGAGGAACAGAACTTCCTGATCCGCAAACGCGTCCTCGAGTACGACGACGTGATGAACGAGCAGCGGCGCGTCGTCTACAAATACCGCCGCGAGATCCTCGAAGGCCGCGACATCTCGGAGACCGCCCGCGATGAAGTCGAGGGCGTCGTCGAGCGGCTGGTCGAGGAGTACACCGCCGGCGACCTGCTCGAGGAGTGGGACCTCGGCGAGCTGGAGACGCAACTGCGCCAGATCTGGCCGGTCTCGATCGACGTCGCCACCCTGGCGCCGGAGTCGATCAACCGCGAGGACCTCAAGGAAGAGCTCGACGAGGACGCGATGAAGGCCTACGACGAGCGCGAAGACCAGCTCGGCGAGGAGCTGCTGCGCTACGTCGAGCGCTCGATCCTTTTGCAGGTGATCGACAACCGCTGGCGCGAACACCTCTTCGATATGGACTACCTGCGCGAAGGCATCCACCTCCGCGGCTTCGCCCAGATCGACCCCCTCGTCGCTTACAAAAACGAGGGCTACTCGATGTTCGAGGAGCTGATGCACTCGATCTGGGAGGAGTTCTCGAAACTGATCTTCCGCGCCGAAGTCGAAGTCGAAGGCCAACCGCGGGGCGCCCCCGCGGCCGCACCGGAGCCGGACGGGCTCGACTACTCGGGCGGCACGCTCGAGGCCCAGCCCTCGGCGCTGCAGCAGGTCGCCGCCGCCGGCGGCGCCGCTTCGGCGGTCGATGTCGCCGCCGCACAGGCCGCCGGCCCGGGCAACGGCCGCTCGGGCAACGGCGCTGGCGGCGCCGAGGTGGTCGAGACCGTGGTCAAGGACGAGCACGACAAAATCGGCCGCAACGACCCCTGCTGGTGCGGGTCCGGCAAAAAGTACAAGAAGTGCCACGGCGCCTGAGGGCGCTGCAAACCGGCGCATCTCGGGGTCTTCAGTCGGTCGCCTTCGGGTCACGCACTGGAGTGCGCTCCCCTCGTCTCCCTCCCTGCATCCCCCGATCTGCTTGGTTTTCGCGCCCTCAGAATCATGGCTAGCCCCCAACGATTAGACCCCGTCCGCGAGTTCATTCGCGCCTTCGACGACCGCGACCTCGATGCCTTCGTCGCCGTCCTCGACCCGGAGGTCGAGCTGCATGCGATGAAGGGGTTGCGCAAGGGGGTCGAGGCGGCGCGGCAGTGGGCGACGCGGGCGCCTGGCGGGGTCCAGCAGGAGATCGAGCTCGAGCAGCTCTACGAGGACGACACCGAAGGCGGGGGAGGGGGACGCGCGGTGGCGCTGATCGTGCGGCGCTGGCGCTGGGAAGACAGCGGCGAGCTCGCCAGCGCCGAAGCGATGGCCTGGGCCTTCGAGCTGCACGACGGCCGGGTCCTCTCCTGGCGGCCCTACGACGACCGCGAGGAGGCGCTGCGGGAGTGGGGGTTTGGCCCCCACCCGTCGTGAGTCGCCGCAGCGCCGAGTTCCGGCGCGGTTATGCTGCTGCGGCTTTGACCCGCCTCAGGATCCTTGCCACGGCTTTCGTCCTGCTCCTCGTCCTCGTCGGCGCTGCGGTCGCCCAGGGGCGTGCCTATCCGAAGCCCCCGCTCGGCGCCTGGAAGCTGGAAGGCAGCGGTGCTGGGTTCACCCTCAAGAACGGCAGCGGTAAAACGAAGGGCCAGGTCGTCCTCGCCAACTTGCATTTCCGCAGCCCGGCGGACGAATCGTGTTCGGCCCAGGGTTCGGTGAAGGTGCTCGGCACCTATGCCCTCAAGCTCTTTCACCGGGGCGGTTACACGGCCTGGGGCGTCGGCAAGAACGCCGGCGGGGAACCGACCTACATGGGGGCGAAGATGGTCGTCGGCGGCGAGACCGTCAACGGCAGCTTCTTCCTGCTGTGGAACTACCAGGACCCGAGCGAGATCTTCAGCGCCGGCGCCAAGTTTGGCGACTGCACGATCGAACTCGGCAGCGGCAGCCCGAAGTAGCCGGACAGTAGTCTTCGCCCATGGCCGACGCGCCCACCGAAGCCGTAGCACCGCGCCTCGCCGCTGTCCGCGAGCAGCTGTCCCTGCTCTCGGACTACCTTTGACCCGGCTGGGCTAGAGGCCGAGGCGGCGCGCCTCGAGGGGGAGATGGGCAAGCCGGGCTTCTGGGATGACCAGGAGGCGGCGGCAAAGACCTCAGCCGTACACGCCCGAGCCCAGCGCCGGCTGGAGATGTTCCGTGCCCTCGAGTCGGATGTGAACGACCTCGGCGACCTCGCCGAGCTGGCCGACGAGGACCCGGAGATCGCCGCCGAACTCGACTCGCAGCTGCGCGGCGTCGAGTCGCGGCTGGCCGAGCTCGAAGAGGCGCGCCTGTTCAGCGGCAAATACGACGCCGGCGACGCGGTCGTCACCGTCCACGCCGGCGCCGGCGGCACCGACTCGCAGGACTGGGCCGAGATCCTGCTGCGGATGTACCTGCGCTGGGCCGAGCGGCGGGGCTTCGAGGTCGAGATGGCCGAGGCCTCGGCGGGGGAGGAGGCCGGGCTGAAGTCGGCGACCTTCATCGCCCGTGGCGAGAACGCCTACGGTCTCTTCGCCGCCGAGCGCGGCGTCCACCGGCTGGTCCGGATCAGCCCCTTCGACTCCTCCTCGCGCCGCCACACCAGCTTCGCCCAGGTCGATGTCGGGCCGCTGGTCGAGGGTGACGTCGCCGTCGACATCGACGAGTCCGACCTGCGCATCGACACCTACCGCGCCTCCGGCGCCGGCGGCCAGCACGTCAACAAGACCGATTCGGCGGTGCGGATCACCCACATCCCGACCGGGATCGTCGTCCAGTGCCAAAACGAGCGCTCGCAAACCCAGAACAAAGCGGTGGCGATGCAGCTCCTGCGCTCGAAACTGATCGAGCTCGAGGAGCGCAAACGCGCCGAAGAGCTGGAGAAGGCGCGTGGTGAGGTCAAAGACGTCGCCTGGGGCTCGCAGATCCGCTCCTACGTCCTGCACCCCTACACGATGGTCAAGGACCACCGCACCGAGCACGAGGTCGGCGACGTCCAGCGGGTGCTCGACGGCGACATCGACGAGTTCATCCGCGACTACCTCGAGAAGACCGCCGCCGCCTCGGCGAACTAGGCCGATGGACGCGAGCGCCGCGGTCCCCCAGCTCGTCGCCGTCGAACGCCCGGCGGCCGGCGATCCCGAGGGACTGCTCGTCCTCCACCATGGCCGCGGCACCGACGAGCGCGACCTGCTTAGCCTCGCCGATCACCTCGACCCGGAGCGGCGGCTGCGGGTCGTCTCGCCGCGGGGACCGCTGCAGGTCGAGGGCTGGCCCGGCTTCCACTGGTACGTCGTGCCGCGGGTCGGATACCCCGATCCGGAGACCTTCTTCGCCGCCCGCGGCGCGCTCGCCGCGCTCCACGACCGGCTCTGGGAGGAGACCGGGGTCGGGCCCGAGCGGACGGTCCTCGGCGGCTTCTCTATGGGTGCGGTGATGAGCCACGCGCTCGGCTGGAGCGGCGACCGGCCGGCGGTCGCGGGAGTCCTCGCCTTCAGCGGCTTCGTGCCGACGGTGCCCGGCTGGGAGCCCTCGTTCGCCGACCGCACCGCCAGCCGCGCGCTCGTCTCCCACGGCGACCGCGACCCGGTGATCGGCGTCGAGTTCGGCCGCGCCGCCCGTGACCTGCTCGAGCGGGGCGGGATCGAGGTCGCCTACGTCGAGACCCAGGCACCGCACGCGATCGGCCCGGCCGCGCTTGCCGCGGCGACCGGCTGGCTGGCGGAGACGCTGCCCTAGTCCTAGGACTTCGCCCGGCCGGCTTTCGCCCGCCGGGCGGCACTCGGGTCCGTCCACTGCATGCCGGCGCCGGCTGCCTTGCGGGCGGTCAGGTGGCGCTCGAAGCTCTCACGGCAGGAGTCGGGCGTGTTGAGCGCGTACACGCCGACCGTGAATTCCTTCGCTGCCATCGCCCGCTCCATCTGCGGGTCGGTCAGCGTCTCGGTCGTGTGAAGGGTGCCAGAGCGGCCGAAGTTGGCGGTGTCGGAGCCGAGGTCGATGACCCCCTTGCCGCCGCGCAGCCCGAGGTCGATCGAGACGGCGCTTGGCTGGAAGGTCTTGTAGCGGACGGTGAGCCGGACCTTGTTGCGGCCCGGCACCGCGGCGACCGTCGCCTCGGCGCTGTCGAGGCGACATTCTTCGGCTTCGGCTTCTTCGACTTCCCTTTCTTCGAGCGCTTCTTCGCAGGCTTCTTCGCGCGCTTCGTCGTCGAATTCGCACTCGTCGGCTGCTTCGCCTTCGTCCTGGCTGGCTTCCGCTTCGCCTTCGTCCCATTCCCATTCCCATTCGTCTTCTTCTGCTTCGTCGAAGTCGAACGGGTCGGGGGCGGCGGCGGTGCTGGCGACCGGAGTGGTCGGTGCCGCCGAGGCGTGGACCGAGCCCATCGCGCCGAGCACGGCGACGAAGACGATCGCGACAAAAGTGAGTAGCCAGCGGACGCGTTCCACGCCCCTCTATCGGGAGCGCGGCCGCAGGGCTTTAGCGGTGGGATTCAGCCGCGGTGCTCGGCCTCGAGCTCGAGCAGCGACTCCTTCATCGCCAGCCCGCCGGCATAGCCGCCGAGCCCGCCGCTGAGCCGCAGCACCCGGTGACAGGGGACGACCAGCGGGGTCGGGTTGCTGCCGCAGGCCGAGCCGGCGGCGCGGACCGCGCGCGGGTTGCCGGCACCGGCCGCCATCTCGGTGTAGGTGCGGGTCTCGCCGTAGGGAATCGCGGCGATGCCCTGCAGCACCTGCTGGCGGAAGCCGTGGCTGAGCGCCCAGTCGACCGGCAGGTCGAACTCGCGCAGCTCGCCGGCGAAGTAGCGGTCGAGCTCTCGCCGCGCCTCGTCGAGCTGCGACGGTGCCTCCAGCAGCCGCGGCGAGACCTTCGCCGCCAGCTCCTCGAGCAGCTCCTCGCGGTCCTGGTTGGGCAGCCCGACCCGGACCAGCCCGCGCGGCGTCTGTGCCAGCAGCAGCGTTCCGAACGGCGAGTCGGCGCTCGCGTAGGCGACGTCGAGCAGCCCCTCGGCGGCGGCCGCCGCGCGGAAGCGCTCGATCGCCCTCTCGGTCGTGGTCGTCATGACAGCTCCTTTCTCAACTTCGTCAGTCCCTCGTGCAGGCTGCGTCGCGCCGCTGCGGGCGAGCATCCCAGCGCCGTCGCGATCTCCGCGTGGGGGAGGTCGCTGGCGAAGCGCAGGGTGACGGCGGCGCGCTGCTTCGGCGGCAGCGCCGCGACCTTCTCCCAGACCCCGTCATCGGGGGCCGGGATCTCGAGTGGCTCCGCGCTCGCCTCGACCACCGCCTCCACCTCCGCCACCGGCAGCGGCCGCCGGCCGCGGGCGCGGTGGTGGTCGATTGCCTTGCGGTGCGCGATCGTCAGCAGCCAGCCGCGCAGGTTGCGGTCGTCCTTCAGGCTCGGGTAGGCCCGCAGCGCCGCGATGAAGGTCTCCTGGAAGACGTCATCGGCATCGCTGCGACCGACCGCGCCCCGCAGGGTCGCCATCACGTCGTTCGCGTAGCGGTCGAGCAGGGTTTGAAACGGCGGCAGTCGGTGCACTCTGTGGATTAAACGTGCCGGCCCCCGCGAACGTGAGATCGCCCGCCTGGCGTGCCGTCTAGGCTGCCGCGATGGCTGAGACCCCCGGCGAGACGCTGCAGGCGACGGTGGCGCGGGCGCTGGCCGAGGACCTCGGCGGCGGTGACGTCACCTCCGAATCGACCGTGCCGGCGGAGGCACGGGCGCGGGCGCGGATCGTCCAGAAAGAGGCGGGCGTCGTCTTCGGTCTGGCCGCGGTCGAGGAGACGCTGCGCCAGTGCGGGTTGGAGGACTTCGAGACGGCGGTCGCCGAGGGCGAGTGGCGCGACGAGGTGCCGGCCGAGGTCTTCGCCGCCGCCGGCTCGGCCCGCTCGCTGCTCGCCGCCGAGCGGACCGCGCTCAACTTCCTCGGCCACCTCTCCGGAATCGCGACGATGACCGCCCGCTACGTCGAGGCGGTCGCCGGCACCGGGGCGACGATCCTCGACACCCGTAAGACGCTGCCGGGTCTACGGGGGTTGGAGAAGGAGGCGGTCGCGGCGGGCGGCGGACTCAACCACCGGCTCGGCCTCTACGACGCGATTCTGATCAAGGAGAACCACATCGCCCTCGCCGGCAGCCTGGCGAGGGCCGTCCACGGCGCCCGCAGCGCCCATCCTGAGCTGGCGGTCGAGGTCGAGGTCCGCGACCTCGACGAAGCCGCCTACGCCCTCGGGACCGGTGCCGACCGCCTGCTGCTCGACAACATGGGCCCCGAGACGCTGGCCGCCGCGGTTGCGCTGCGCGACGAGCACCGCGGCGGCGCCGACGGCGCCTCGCTCGAGGCATCGGGCGGGATCACCCTCGCCAACGTCCGCGCGGTGGCTGAGTCCGGCGTCGACTTCATCTCGATCGGCGCCCTGACGCACTCGGCGCCGAACCTCGACTTCAGCATGCTCCTCGAGGTCGCCTAATGGCGCAATAGTCGCCGTACAGGCGACCTATGCGCCACTCAGACCGCGGTGCCGGCTGGGTCCACCGCGCCGGCAAGGAGCTCGACCGAACGCACCCGTCCCGCGGCGGTGCTCGCGTAGTGGACCGTGATCAGCTCGTCGGCGCCGGTTCGCTGATGGAAGTCCTCGAGGTAGGCGGCGGCCCCCTCGGCGGTCCCGGTCGCGGTGTAGGTCAGCATCTCGTCGACCACCGCGGCGCGTGGTGAGGCGAGGACGGCGTCGACCTCGTCGCTCGTCAGCCGCCGGTCGCCGCGGCTGAACAAGTTGCGGGCTCGCGCCCGCCGCGTTGCCTCGAGCTGCTCGGTCGCCTCCTCGGCGCTCTCGGCGGCGATCACCCCGACCCCGGCGATCACGTAGGGACTCTCGAGCTGCTGCGAGGGTTTGAAGTGCTCGCGGTAGGCGGCGATCGCCTCGAACAGCAGCTGCGGCGCGAAGTGCGAGGCGAAGGCATAGGGGAGGCCGAGCTCGGCGGCCAGTTGGGCGCCGAACAGCGAGGAGCCGAGGATGTAGAGCGGGACGTGGGTGCCCTCGCCGGGGATCGCGTGGATTCCCGGATAGGGGCTTTCGTCGCTGAGCAGCCGCTGCAACTCGACCACGTCCTGGGGGAAGCGGTCGCTGGCGATCGGGTCGCGGCGCAGCGCCCGCCAGGTGATCTGATCGGTGCCCGGCGCGCGGCCGAGGCCGAGGTCGATCCGTCCCGGGTGCAGCTCGGCCAGGGTCCCGAACTGCTCCGCGATCACCAACGGCGAGTGGTTGGGCAGCATCACGCCGCCGGCCCCGAGCCGGATCGTCTCGGTGTTGGCGGCGATGTGGGCGATCAGCACCGCGGTCGCCGAGGAGGCGATCGAGGCGATGTTGTGGTGCTCGGCGTACCAGACGCGCCGGTAGCCGGCCCGCTCGGCGGCTTGGGCGAGCTCGACGCTGCCGGCGAAGCTCTCGGCGATCGTCTCCTCACTGCCGACCGCGGCCAGGTCGAGGATCGAGAGGGGGAAGGACTTCATCGCTTCCGTATCTCAGCAAACCGCCACTGCGGGCTGCGTTCGCCGGCTACTTGAGCAGTTTCGAGAGCCGACGGTCTTTCAGCACCCGTCCGCCGGTCTGCTCCTCGGGGCAGTAGTTCATCTGGTGTTCGGAGAAGAAGACTGCCTCGATCGTCGTCCCGCAGCGGGGGCAGGGCTCGCCCTCGTGCTTGTGGACCTTGAGCGGCATCGGCACCTTGTCGGGGACCTCGGGGCCGATCGTCTCCTCGTAGTGGTCGATCGCGTCGCCGAGCACGTGCAGCGCCGCGTTCAGCCGCTCGACCTCCTCGTCATCCAGTTCGCTGCCTTTCTTGAACGGCGAAAGCCGCGCCTCCCAGAGGATCTCGTCGACCCAGGAGCGGCCGATCCCGGAGATGTCTTTCTGGTGGCGCAGCAGCGGGTGCAGGTGGCGCGGTTTGTCGATCGCCGCCGCGAACTCCTCCAGCGGCGGCGCCGGCCAGGCTTCGGGCCCGAGGGTCGCGACCATCTCGTCCTCGCCCACCGCCTCGCTCGGCAGCAGCTTCGCCCAGGCCCGCTGCTTGGTGCCGAACTCGCGCAGCCGCAGCTCGCGGCCGTCGGCGAGTCGCACCAGGACCCGCGAGGCGCGGTCTTTGAGCGAGGCGCGCTTGTCGAAGACGCGCAGCCGTCCCGCCGACATCAGGTGGATCAGCAGCGAGAGGTCGCCGAACTCGACCACCGGCATCTTGGCGATTCGCCGCACCCCCGTCACCTCGCGCCCGACCAGCGCATCGAGCGGCGGGTCGAAGGTCTTCATCACGTTCATCCCCGGCGCCAGCACCGACTCGACCTCGACGCCGCGGATCGCGGCGTCGGTGCGGCGGGCGACGATCTCGACCTCGGGCAGCTCGGGCATGTGATCAGCGTAGACGGGCGGGGTAACCGATCATCTAGACTTCCTCTCACGTTCATTCGACTGGCCTCGCCCTCAGGGCTGCCAGCGAACATCAGGAAAGGAAGGGCTGCTGATGCAGGAGCTCCCGACGATCCAACCGACCCTCCCCGCGGAGCTGACGCCCGAGCAGATCGGCGAGCTCTCCGACGAGGTGCGCGCGCTCGCCGCGCAGCGCAACGCTGTGATCCTCGCCCACAACTACCAGCTGCCCGAGATCCAGGACGTCGCCGACTACCTCGGCGACTCGCTCGGCCTCTCGCGCCAGGCGGCGGCCACCGACGCCGAGGCGATCGCCTTCTGCGGCGTCCATTTCATGGCCGAGACCGCCTCGATCCTCTCCCCGGACAAGACCGTCCTGATCCCCGACCTCGACGCTGGCTGCAGCCTCGCCGACTCGATCACCGCCGACCAGCTGCGTGCCTGGAAGGCCGAGCACCCGGGCGCGGTCGTGGTCATGTACGTCAACACCTCGGCCGAGGTGAAGGCCGAGACCGACTACTGCTGCACCTCCTCGAACGCCGTCTCGGTGGTTGAGCGCATCTGGGCCGAGCACGGGCCCGAGACCGAGATCCTCTTCGGTCCCGACATGTGGCTCGGCGCCTTCGTCGAGCGCGAGACCGGCCTGCGCGACGACCCCACGCGGCGCGCCCGCTTCCACGTCTGGGACGGCGAGTGCCACGTCCACGCCGGCATCCGCCCCGACGACATCGCCCGCACCCGCGCCGAAAACCCGAATGCCGAGTTCCTGATCCACCCCGAGTGCGGCTGCTCGACCCAGGCGATGGAGTACGTCGCCTCCGGCGACATCGACCCCGAGGGCGTCCACATGCTCTCGACCTCGGGCATGCAGGCCCACGTCGAAGCCCACCCCGAGGGCGAATTCATCGTTGCGACCGAGAACGGGATGCTCTACCCCCTGCAGCAGGCGGCGCCGCAGGCGAACCTGATCGAGGCCAACCGGATGGCCTTCTGCAAATACATGAAGATGATCACCCTGCCGAAGCTGCGCGACTCGCTGCTCGAGATGAAGTACGAGGTCTCCGTCGACCCCGCGATCGCCGCCCGCGCCAAGGTCCCGATCGACCGCATGGTCGCGATCGGCTAAACAGCGATTCGCGAGCACATGGCCGTCGCGGACGCGGAGATCGAAGCTCTGCGGCGGATCGTCTTCCGGGTTCCGTCCGCCGTCCGCGACGCCGCCCAGAAGCGCGCCGACGAAGAGAAACGCTCACTCGGCGAGCTTGCCGCGGCCGCGCTCGACGAGTACCTCGGCCGCAGCGCTGTCAGAAAAACGTCACAAGGCTCTTAGAGACTTCTCAGCCCCGCTTTAGGCCGCGGTCAGTACCGCGGAGGAGGGTGGAGGTGCGCTCCGGCGAAGGGGCGCTCAGACACCGCCCCCGAAGGAGGCCGAGAAAATGGAGATCGACGACCACCCGGATAGCCGCGAGACGCTTGTCGTCGCCGCCGGCACCGCCGAGCACCCACAGCTGGTCGGCGCCCTGCGGCGCCACGCTCGCGAGCGCGCCACCGTCTACACGCTGCTGGTCCCGGCGCTGCCGGCCTGCGACGGCGGCGAAGCGGTCGACCTGTCCGCCGGCTGGTCGGCGGCGCTGGGGGTCGCCGAGCGGGCGGCGCGGCAGCTGCGCGAGGCCGGGCTCGAGCTGCGCGAGGCGATCGTCGGCGACGCCGATTGCGCTGCCGCGCTCGGCGATGCCCTGCACGCGCGCGAGTTCGACGAGGCGCTGCTGGCCACCCCGCAGTGGGCGGGCGGTGAGCCGCAGGTCGAATTGCAAAGAATCGCTAATACTTCGCTAAGATTTCGCTCACCTCGCGTGGGCGCGTTCTTGCGTGGCCGGCGAGGCGCAGGAGTCATTCTGGATTCACGGAAGACTGCACCTCGATGGCGAGACGACGCAAGAACAAGAACCAGGATCAGGAGCTCCCCCGCACCCGCGGGCGCCGCGCCCCGATCATCGAGCTGAACGACGTCACCAAGGTCTACCCGGGCGGGCACATGGCGCTCGACCGGGTCTCCCTGGGGATCGGCCGCGGTGAGTTCGTCTTTCTGGTTGGCCCGACCGGATGCGGCAAGTCGACCCTGATCAAGCTGCTGATCCGCGAGCTGAACGCGACCGAAGGCTCGGTCCGGATCGCCGGCCGCGACATCGGCACCCTGCCGGAGAAGAAGATCCCGCAGCTGCGGCGCAACATCGGCACGGTCTTCCAGGACTTCAAGCTGCTCCCCAACCGGACCGTCTACGACAACGTCGCCTACGCGCTGCAGGTGATCGGCGCCAGCCGCGCCGAAATTCGCGAGCAGGTGCCCTCGACGCTGCGCCTGGTCGGCCTCTCGACCAAGCTCCACAGCTACCCCGACCAGCTCTCCGGCGGCGAGCAGCAGCGGGTCTCGGTCGCCCGCGCCTTCGTCAACCACCCGCCGCTGCTGCTGGCGGACGAGCCCTCGGGCAACCTCGACCCGGTCACCTCGATCGGGATCATGCAACTGCTCTACCGGATCAACAAGACCGGCACCACGGTCGTCGTCGTCACCCACGACCGCGAGATGGTCGACTCGATGCAGCGCCGCGTCGTCGAGCTCTACGAGGGCCGCGTCGTCCGCGACGAGGTCTCCGGCGGCTACACCGAGGAGTCGACGACCGAATTCGGGATGCGGATGCGGGCCGAGATGGGCGTCGGCCCCGAGGGACAGACCAACGGCCACGGCCACGACTACGAATCTCTGCGCTAGACGATGGGCCGCATCATCTTCTTCTTCCAGGAGGCGCTCCGCGCGATGCGCCGCAACGGTGCCCCCAGCGTCGCCGCGATCATCACCACGGTCGTCACCGTGGTCCTGCTCGGCGTCCTGATCCCAATCTTCCAGACGACTCAGGCGAAGAGCAACGAAGTCCGCGGCCAGCTCAACATCCAGGCCGAAGTATTCCCCGACGCGACCCAGGCCGAACTCGTCCAGCTGCGCGAAAAACTGCGGGCGCTGCCCGACGTCGAGAAGGTCGAGTTCATCACCAAAGCCCAGGCGCTGCAGGAACTGCGCGAGACCCTGGGAGTGGAGAAGGCACGCGAACTGACCTCCCAGCTGCACGAAAACCCGCTCCCGGCGAGCTTCCGGATCACCCCCGACGACGCCTCCAACCTGCCTGCGATCAAGACCGCGCTGAACGAAACGACGCCGACCGGCGCCAAGCAGCTCTCGCCGGTCCTCGGCCGCACTTTCGAACGCCAGGACGCCTCGAAGCAGATCGAGAAGGTGACCAGCGCCCTGAAGATCGTCCTCTCGGTGATCACCGCTCTGCTCGTGCTCGCCTCGCTGATGCTGATCGGCAACACGATCCGGCTCTCGATCTACACCCGCCGCCGCGAGGTCGAGGTGATGCGGCTGGTCGGCGCGACCCGCTGGTTCATCCGCTGGCCGTTCATGATCGAGGGGGTCATCGTCGGCTTCATCGGCGGCCTTCTCGCCATACTGATCCTGTGGCTCGGCAAGCTGACGATCGTCGACCCGCTGAGCAGCTCCTTCTCCTTCTTGGCCGCTCAGAACAGCAGCACGCTCACCTTCCCGGCGATGGTGGCGATCCTCTTCGGGGCGGCGGTGCTGGTCTCGACGCTGGGCTCGGGCATCACCCTGCGCCGCTTCCTGAAGGTCTGAACCTCCTGAGGCCACACCGGTGAGGCAGCGCGGAGCCGTCGCTTTCGCGGCGGCGCTGGTGGCATTACTCGCTGCGGGTCTCTGGCTCGGCGGTCACCCGAGTTACCTGCCCGGCTTCGCCCGCGACACCTTCGTCGAAGAACCCGGCGGGCTGAGCGGCGAAGCGGCGGAAATCCTCGAACGGAACTACTGGCGCAAGACCGGGCCGATCGAACTCGGCAACGCCTCGCTGCAGGGGATGGTGCGCGAGCTGCGCCGCCGCCACCACGACCGCTTCACCGAATACTTCTCGCCGGAAAACCTCGAAAGCTTCAATCAGCAGATCGAAGGGCGGTTCTCGGGGATCGGCCTCTCGGTGGCTGAAGTGAAACAGGGGCTGCGGGTGGTGCAGGTCTTCCCCGGCTCACCGGCGGCCGAGGCGGGGATCGAGGTCGGCGAGGTGGTCGTCTCGGTAAACGGCGAATCGATCGCCGGCGTCAACAGCGCCGAAGCGACGAAAAAGATCAAGGGGCCGGAAGGGACCGAGGTAACGATCGGCGTCCTCGACCCGCGGACGAAGAAGACCCGCGAACTGACCCTGACCCGGGCCGAGGTCAGCCTGCCGAACGTCAGCCAGAAACTCGAAAAGGTGGCTGGTAAGGAGCTCGGCTACGTGCGGATGCTCTCCTTCAGCCAGGATTCGGGCGCACAGCTGAAGCGGGCGGTGGAAAAGGTCGAGGACGAAGGCGCCGAAGGGATCCTCCTCGACCTCCGCCACAACCCCGGAGGCTTGCTCGACCAGGCCGTCCAGAGCGCCAGCATCTTCCTGCCCGAGGGCGAAGTCGTGGTGACGACCAAATCGCGCACCCAGGGCGACAGCACCCACGAATCGGTCGGCGGCAACCTGCCGGCGAAGCCGCTGGTGGTGCTGGTCGATGGCGGCACCGCCTCGGCGGCGGAGATCCTCACCGCGGCCCTGGTCGACGACGGCGACGCGACGACGGTCGGCGAGACCACCTACGGCAAGGGCGTCTTCCAGGAGGAGCATGGGCTCGACAACGGCGGCGCGCTGAAGATCACGGTCGGCGAATACTTCACGCCGGACGGCGAAAACCTGGCGAAAACGCACGGAATCCACCCGGACGTGCGCGTCCCGCTCGACCCCGAGGCAAAAGGGGACAACCAGAAGACGAGGGCGCTGCGGGTGCTGGCGGGCAAGGTCGGCGCTTGAGGGTGAGCCGAGGGCGGGGAGGCGGCGCGCGTCGCGGCGGCTCCCGCCGCGGCCGCGGCGGGGCGGCGCCTCGTGAGCGCCAGCGCCAGCGACCGACCGCCCGCGAGGCGGTGGCCGAGCTGCTCGCCGAGCAGCTCGGATTTCGCGGCTTCCCCCCGCAGCTCGAGGACGAGGCGCGGCGGGCCGCCGAGCAGGCCGAGCGGCTGCCGCTGCAGCGGCGCGACCTGACCGAGCTCGCCACCTTCACCGTCGACCCGGCCACCGCGCGCGACTTCGACGACGCCGTCTCGGCCCAGCGCGAGGGCGAGGGCTTCCGACTCTGGATCCACATCGCCGACGTCGCCGCCCACGTGCGGCCCGGCTCCGGACTCGACCTCGAGGCGCGGCGCCGCGCCAACAGCACCTACGTCCCCGGCGCGGTAGAGCCGATGCTGCCGCTGGCCCTCTCGAGCGACGCCTGCAGCCTCGCGCCCGGGGTCGAGCGGCTGGCGGTGACGACCGAGATCGAGCTCGGGCCTGGCGCGCGGCCGCGCTCGACCCGCTTCTACCGCAGCCTGATCCGCTCCGACGCCCGCCTCGACTACGACCAGCTCGACGAGGTCTTCGCCGGTCGCACGCCGCCGCCGGAGGCGGTCGCCGAACCGCTGGCGGCGGCGCGCGAGGTCGCCGCCGCGCTCGGCGAGCACCGCTCCAGCAGCGAGCTGGAAGTCGAATCGGCCGAGCCCGAGTTCGCCTTCGACGGCGAGGGCGAAGTGACCGGCGCCCGCCGGGTCGAGCAGACCGAGTCGCACCGGCTGATCGAGCGGCTGATGATCCTCACCAACGAGCAGGTCGCCGAGTTCCTGGTGGCGCGGCGGCTGCCGGCGATCTACCGCGTCCATCCGCAGCCGGACCCGCCGCGGATCGAACGTCTGCTGGAGCAGATGGCGGCGCTCGGGATTCCGACGCCGCCGCTCGGCCAGGGGCTCTCGCCGCGCAGCGCCGGTCAGATCGCCGCAGAGGCCAGCCGGCTGGCGCTGCGCGAGGCGCGCCGCCGCGGCCACGGCCGCGAGGCATACATATCGCTGGTGCTCCGATCGCTGAAACAGGCCGCCTACAGCGAGCGCAACACGGGCCACGCCGGGCTCGGCAGCGAGGCCTATGCCCACTTCACCTCGCCGATCCGCCGCTATCCCGACCTGGTCGTCCACCGGGCGCTGCTGGCGGCGCTGGGGGAGGGGGAGGATGCGCCCTCGCTGCGCACCGCCCGCGAGGCGGCCGCCCAGTCCTCGGCCCGCGAGCGCGAGTCGGCGAAGATCGAGCGCGCCGCCGACGACGTCTGTGCCTCCTACCTGCTGGAGCGCGAGCTCGGCGAGCGCGGCCTCGACGCGGTCTTCGAGGGCGAGGTCTCGGGGGTGATCCGGGCCGGCGCCTTCGTCGCCTTCGGCGGCGAGCTCGGCGACGTCTACGAGGGGATGCTGCCGGCGCGGACGCTGCCCGGCGATCGCTACGAGCTCGACCGCGCCGAGGTGGCGCTGACTGGGCGCGGCGAGGGTGGCCGCGCGATCCGGCTCGGCGACCGGCTGAAAGTGAGGGTCACCGGCGTCGACCTGGCGCGCGGGCGGTCGGATCTGCAGCTCGCGGGTTAGGGTCACGCATGGCCAAAAAGGCGAAAAAACGGCGCGAGCCGGCCTCCGGCGACGTGGTGACCAACCGGCGCGCCCGGCACAAATTCGAGCTGGTCGAGAAATTCGAGGCCGGGATCGTCCTCACCGGTTCGGAGGTCAAGGCGCTGCGCGGTGGCAAAGCGCAGATGACCGACGCCTACGCGGTCGTCGACCGCGGCGAGGTCTGGCTGCGCAACCTCCACATCCCTCCCTACGAGTTCGCGAACGCCGACGCCCACGAGGCGACCCGGCCACGCAAACTGCTGCTGCACCGGGGAGAGATCGAGAGCTTGGTCGGCAAGACCGCGCAGAAAGGACTGACGCTGGTGCCGGTGCGGATCTACTTCAAAGGCCCGCGGGCGAAGGTCGAGCTGGCCCTGGCGCGCGGCAAGGAGGGCCGCGACCGGCGCCGCGAGATCGCCGACCGCGATGTGCGGCGCGAGGTCGAACGAGAGTTCAAGGGCCGCATGCGCTGAGTCGCCGAAGCGGCCGGGGCGCCTCCAACGTCAGTCCAGTTGCATCTCGGTGAGTCGCTTGCAACAGCCGGCATGCGTGTAAGGATGCAGGGGAAATGCCGCTCAGCACCCTGCTCCCGATCGCCGACTCGGTGCCGGATAAGGTCAGCGACTACGTCAGTGACCACACGATCTACTTCGTCGCGGCGCTCGTCTTGGCGATCCTCTTGCTCCTGCTCGTCGTGAGCATCACCCGGCGCAAGGCGGAGGAAAAGGAGAAGCAGGAGAAGGCGAAAGGGGCGAAAGCCGCCGGCGACGCCGAAGCCGCCGCGCCGGGCGCACCTCCCGCCGCCACCTCGGGCGCGCCTCCAGCTGCGGCCGCCGCGGGATCGACGCCTCCGTCCGGAGCGCCGCCCCCGCCGCCGGGACAGGCGACGGCTGAGATGGCGGCGGTCGGCGCCGCCGCGGCCGCCAGCACGCCACCGCCGGGCGCTCAGCCGACGGCGACCCCGCCACCGGCCAACGAGACGCGCCAGCAGAAACGCAAACGGCTGCGCGAGGAGCAGCGGACCCAGCGCGAGCAGATGCGGCAGGCGCGCCGCGCCGAGGTGGAGCGGCGTAAGCAGCTGCGGACCGAGCAGCGCGCCTCCCGCCGGGGCCAGGCGCCGACTGCCGGCACCGCCGATCCGGCCGGCTCGACTGTCGACCCCGCCGCCGCCGCAGCTGGCGCCGCCGCCGGAGCCGCCGCCGCCGGTGTCGCGACGACGGCCGCCGAGCCGGCCAAGCAGAAGACCTTCTTCGGGATCAAGTACGGCGGCGGCAAGAGCAAGCGCGAAGCGGCGCTCGCCGAGCAACGCCTGGCCGCCGCCCGGGCGGCGATGGAGCGCGAGGCGGCGCACGCCACGGCTGCCCAGACGGGCGAGACCGGGGCCGTGCCGCTGACCCCGCCGGCGCCACCGGGCATCGGCCCTGAGGCGCCGGCCCCGCCGCAAGTCGGTCTGGAGTCGCCGGCCTCGCCCGAGGCCGTTCCCGAGCCGCCGGCCCCGCCCCAAGCCGCGCCCGAGCCGCCGCCGCTAGCCGAGCCGCCGCCGATCGCCTCGGTGCCGCCGCCCCCGGTCGGCCCCGCGGTCGTCCCGGCGCCCGAGGAGTACGACGCCGCCGCGGCACAGCAGCGGGTCCGCGACAAGGTCGCCGAAGTGCGCTTCGAGGAGCAGCGGATCCGCGCCGAGGCCGACCGGAGGATGCGCGAGGCCGAAGGCCTGCAGGCGCCGCAGCCGGGCTTCGAGCCCCCGCCGCCGCCGCCGCCCGCGCCCGAGCCGCCGCCCGTCACGCCGGTCACCTCCGAGCAGGCGGCGACGCCGCCGGTCGATCTCGCCGCCGCCGAACAGCGTCTGCGGGAAGAACGCGAGGCGCGCGAGCGCTCGCTGGCCGAGGCCGAGGCGCGGCTGCAGGAGATCGAGGAACGGACCAAAGCCGCCGAACGCCGGGCCGAGGAAGCCAAGCGCGTCGAAGGACTGAAAGCCGAAGAAGACGCTCACGCGCAGCGCCTGGCCGAGATGGAGCGCAGCGTCGCCGAAGCCGAGGAGCGCGCTCGCGAGGCCGAGCGGAGGGCGATCGAGGCCGAGCAGGCGGTGGTCCGCTCGGTCCAGGGTGGCGCGCCGCTGATTGCCGATTTCTCGCAGCCGACCGCGGAATTCGCGCCGCCTCCGCCACCACCGCCGACTTCGGCGCCACCGCCCCCGCCTGTCTCGGCGCCGCCGAGCCCCGAGCCGCCCCCGCCGCCGCCTGTCGCCCCGGCACCAGAGCCGCCCGTAGCTCCGGCGCCCGAGCCAGCCATCGCCCCGGCACCCGAGCCGCCGGCAGCAGCCGCCCCGGAGCCCGGTCCCCTCGAGCAGGCGCCGTACCCGCCCGGCGGTTCGGCGGAAACCGGTCAGCCGACCCCGCCCGCGGCGTCACTCGACCTCAACACCGTCACCTTCGAGCAGCTGCGCGCCCAGAACCTCTCGGTCACCCAGGCGACCCGCCTGCTCGCCCACCGCGAGCGGCTCGGCGGCTTCAGCTCGCTCGACGACCTCGACCAGGTCCCCGGCTTCCCGCAGGACCTGCTTGCGGATCTGAAGTCTCGTTCCACCGTCTGAGCACGGCGACCGCAGCGCCTACTCGTACTCGCCGCGTTCCCATTTCTCCAGCAGCTTCAGCCAGATCTCGCTGCGCGTCGGGAACGGTGCGAGCGCGTGGCGCAGCCGGCCCAGCGGCACCTCGCCGACGATCGCCGCAGTTGCCGTCTGCGCGAAGTCGGCGGTCTCGAAGCCGGTGAAGGTGGCGCCGACGATCGTGGCGGCGCCGCGGTCGACCACCAGGCGGGAGGTCCCGCCGGTGTTCTTGCCTTGAAAGCTGGCGCCGGCCGTGCCGTCGGTCGGCACCTCGACGGCGCCCGCCTCGAGCCCCGCCTCGCGAGCCTGCACCAGGGTCTTGCCGACCGCGGCGACCTGCGGGTCGGTGAAGGTGACCCGCGGCGGCCCGAGCCTTTCGGCGAGCGCCTCGACCTCCCGCCCGAGCAGGTTCTCGCTTGCGATCCAGGCCTGGTACTTGCCGACGTGGGTGAGGAGGGCGCGCCCGTTGACGTCGCCGATCGCGTAGAGCCACTCGCTGCCGCCGACGCGCATCCGCTCGTCGGTGGTGAGGAAGCCGTGCTCGCCGGGCTCGACCCCGATCGCCTCCAGGCCGAGCGCCTCGGTGTGCGGCTGGCGGCCGACCGCGACGAGGATCTCTTCGGCTTCGACCTCCGCGCCGCCGGCCAGCGCCGCCACGATCCCGGCGCCATCGGCCCGCACCGACTCGACCATGTTGGCGAGGCGGACGTCGACACCGAACCGCTCGCGCAGGCTGGCGGCGACTTCCTCGCCGGCGAACGGCTCCTCCTTTCCCAGCAGCCGCTCCTCGCCCTCGACCAGCGTCACCGCGGTGCCGAGGCTGGCCCAGGCCTGGGCGAGCTCGCTGCCGACCGGGCCGCCACCGAGCACCAGCATGCTCGCCGGGACCCACTCGGCCGTCGTCGCCTCGCGGTTGTTCCAGGCGCGGACGGCGTCGAGTCCGTCGATCGGCGGCATCGCGGCGCCGCTGCCGGTGGCGACGACCACCCCCCGCTCGGCGCGCAGCGTCTCCCCGCCGACCTCCACCAGGCGCTCGCCGGCGAACCGGCCCTCGCCGCGGAAGAGGGCAATCTCGCGGTCTTCGAGCCAGGGCAGCTGGGCGGAGTCGTCGCGGTCGTGGATCACCGCGTCGCGGCGGGCCAGGATCGCGGCTGCGTCGAGCTCGGAGTCCTCGCCGATCGGCACACCCGGGATCCGTCGCGCCTCGCCGAGCACGTCGGCCGGGCGGAGCAGCGCCTTCGAAGGCATGCAGGCGTAGTAGGAGCATTCGCCGCCGATCAGCTCCCGCTCGACGATCGCCACCCGCCAGCCGGCGTCGGCCAGGCGTCCTGCGCAGACCTCACCGGCCGGGCCGGCGCCGAGGACGATCGCGTCGAAGCTCTTCTCGCTCATCGCCTCGCCACTTCCCCGACAAACTACAATTTGATGCGCAGCAAGCACGGGGGCGACAGGCTTCGACGTGGTCGACTCGTGCGAACGGTTGCAGGTCGAGGTTGCCGGAGGCCTCGTTAAACCCCGGCACAAACCAATACGTGCGGACCATGAGTTCGCCCTCGCCGCTTAGCTAGAAACTAAGCGCTGTGAGAGTCGGTCCTCTCCCGCCCGCGGAGGGGGCAGCCGGCTTCAGAAAGCGGGCTCACCCGGGTGGACCGCCCCGACCGCCCGGGAAAATCTAAGGGGCTTTATCTCCCGTAGTGCCCGCCGGCGCGGACCCCGGGAGACGAGAATCAAGCGCCGGCTAAACCTGTAGAGACCCTCGCACCGCGTCCGCGGATCCGAGTTCGAATCTCGGCGCCTCCATCAAAGAGAAGCCCGCTCTGGAAGCGGGCTTCTCGCGTTTCGAGATCTCCCAGGCTCAGGCGAGCAGCTTCGCCTTGGCCTTCTCGAACTCCTCGGCCGAGAGCGCGCCTTTGTCTTTCAGTTCGGAGAGCTTGTGCAGTTCGTCCGCCGACGAACCGCTTCCCGCCTGTTCCCGCACGTACTCGTCGAAATGCTTTTTCGCGTCTTCCTGCTCTTTGAGTTTCCGCTCGCGCATCCCCCCGCCCCGAACGATCAGGTAAAGGAGCACCCCGAAGAAGGGCAGGAAGATCAGGAAGAACGCCCAGACGGCCTTCGCGATCCCCGAGAGCTTGTGGTCCCTGAAAAGGTCCATCAGCACCGTGATCACGATCCAGATCCATGCGAAGAGCAGGAACCACTCGAAGACGAGGAGCAGGAATTCCCCGAAGTTGACCTCAGCGATTGGCATGTCTTGCTCCTCCGTCTTTCGTTTGCGGGTCGTGTTTCGGCGACCGGGAAGGAAACCCTATTTGGTTGGCGTTCTAGGCTCCGGCGGTGGAGCGCTACGTCGCCTTCCTGCGCGGGATCAACCTCGGCAACCGCCGGATCAAGAATCCGGAGCTGGTGAAGCATTTCGAGCAGATGGGCCTGGAGGAAGTGGCGACCTTCCGGGCCAGCGGCAACGTCGTCTTCGCCGACCCCGGCGGCGATTCGGAGGCGAAGCTGCAGAAGCGGGTCGAAGCCGAGCTCGACGAGCGGCTCGGCTATGACGTCGCGGTTTTCCTGCGCAGCTTCGAGGAGGTCGCGGCGATCGCCGCTCGCGAGCCCTTCGACGCCAAGGCGATAGCCAAGTCGAAGGGCAAGCCGCAGGTCCAGCTGTTGGCGAAGAAGCCGAGCGCGGCGGCGAAGAAGAAGGTCCTCGCGCTCGCCGGCCGCGGCGACGAGATGGCCTTCGAGGGTCGCGAGCTCCACTGGCTCCCCAGCACCGGCCTCTCCGAAACCGAGGTCGACCTGAAGGCGATCGACAAGGCGCTCGGCAAAGGCACGATGCGCACCGCCGGCACGATCGAGCAGATCGCCTCGAAGTACTGCGCCTAGGCGCTGACCGACAGCTCGGGCGGTGTCCGCAGCGTCTGGAAGACGACGCAGTAGCGCTCGGTCAGCTTCAGCAGGGTCTCGAGCTCCTCGGCGCTCGCCTCGGTGTCGAGGTCGAAGGAGAGGCGGATCGCCCGGAAGCCGACCGGGGCGTCGCGGTCGACGGCCAGGGTGCCGCGGAAGTCGAGGTCGCCCTCGGCGTGGACGCGGCCGCCTGCGACGGCGATCCCGAGCGAGGTGGCGACCGCTTTCAAGGTGACCCCGGCGCAGGCCGCGAGCGCCTCCAGCAGCATGTCGCCCGAGCAGAGCTGGGTGCCGTCGCCGCCGGTGGCGGGGTGGAGGCCAGCCTCGGCCAGGGTGCGGCCGGTCTGCACCGAGCAGGAGACGCCCTCGCCGAGCTCACCGTCGGCCGCGAGGGTGACGACCGCTGCGTCGGGATCCTCGCTGTAGCGCTGCTTGAAGGGGGCTTGGATCGCCTTCAACTGCTCACTCTGCATACTCGGAGTATGGCCATCGCGACCGCAACCTCGCTCGACGTGTACGTCGGCGGCAAGCAGCTCTTCGAGGACGTCGGCTTCAAGCTCGAGGCCGGCGATCGGATGACGCTGTCCGGGCGCAACGGCGCCGGCAAGTCGACCCTGCTTCGGGTGCTGGCCGGCGAACTGGCGCCCGAGTCGGGGACGGTCTCGATCTCGCGCGGCGCGAAGGTCGCGCTGCACGACCAGCGGCCGCCGCGCGAAGCCGACCGCCAGCTCGGCGAGTACGTCTTCTCCGGCCGCACCGAGATGCTGGCCACCGAGGCCGAACTGGCGCGGCTCGAGGAGGCGATGTCGGGCGGCGACTCATCGGAGGAGACGCTGGCCGCCTACGCCGCTGCCCAGGGACGGCTTGAAGCGGGCGGCGGCTACCGCTGGCGCGACGACGTCCTCGCCGTCCTGCGGGGCCTCGGCTTCGGCCCCGAGGAGGCGGAGCGGCGGCTCTCGACCTTCTCCGGCGGTGAGCTGACCCGCGCCTCGCTGGCCCGGGTGCTGGCCGCGCGTCCCGACCTTTTGCTGCTCGACGAGCCCACCAACCATCTCGACATCCCCTCGCTGGAGTGGCTGGAGAACTATCTGGTCGGGATCGACGCCGCCGTCGTCCTCGTCGCCCACGACCGCTGGTTCCTCGAGGCGGTCGGCACCTCGGTGCTGGAGCTCGAGGCGGGGCGGGCGCGGTTCTTCGCCGGCCCCTGGCACGCCTGGCGCAAGGAGCAGGCTGCCCGCGAGATCGCCCTCGGCAAAGCGATCGAGCGCCAGCAGGCCGAGATCGCGCGGATGGAGCGGTTCGTCGAGCGCTTCCGCTACAAGGCGACCAAGGCGCGCCAGGCGCAGTCACGGGTCAAAGCGATCGAGAAGAAGAAGGCGAGCGGGCCGGTCGCCGAACGCCGCGACAGCCGCTATCTGCGCTTCCGCTTCAAGCCGCCCGAGCGCCCCGGCCGGGTAGTGCTGAAACTCGTCAACGGCGAGATCGAGGTGCCGGGGCGGACGTTGCTCTCCGGCGCCAACCTGGAGATCGAGCGCAGCGAGCACGTCGTCCTCGTCGGCGCCAACGGCAGCGGCAAGACGACTCTGATCGAGACCCTCGCCGGCCGCCGCGAGCCGGCCTCGGGGAGCGTCCGCAACGGCCACAACGTCCACCTCGGCTACCTCTCCCAGCACGCCGAGACCGCAGCCGGCGAGGGCACCGTGCTCGACGCCGCCCAGCGCGAGACCGGGCTCACCGGGCCGAAGGCGCGGGCGCTCCTCGGCGGCTTTCTGTTCTCCGGCAACGACGTCGAAAAACAGCTTTCCGACATCTCGGGCGGCGAGCAGCGCCGCCTCTCGCTGGCGATCCTCGTCGCCTCCGGCGCCAACGTCCTCGTCCTCGACGAGCCGACCAACCACCTCGACATCGAGAGCCGCGAGGCGCTCGAGGACGCGCTGACCGAGTTCGAGGGCGCGATCCTGCTCGTCTCCCACGACCGGGCGCTGCTCGAGGCGGTCGGCAGTCGCACCCTGGTCTGCGAGGACGGCGAGCTGAGCAGCTATCCGAGCGGCTGGGCCGAGTACCAGCTCCGCCACGACGAACGCGAGGAAGAGCGGCAGAGCGCGGCGAGCAGCGCCAAGCGCGCCTCCTCCGGCGGCGGCAAGCGCCGCAGCGGCTCGCGCAAGCCGGCCCAGCAGGCGGCGCGGAAAGCGGCGAAGCTCGAGGAGCGGATCGCCAAGGCCGAGGCCGAGCTGGCCGCGCTCGAGGAGGAGCTCTCCGACCCCGCCGCCTGGTCGAGTCCGGGCCGGGCCGAGCGGGCCACCGAGCGCCACGCCGCCGCCAAGGTCGCCGTCGAACAGCTCTACGCCGAATGGGAGGCGGCTCAGGCGAGCGCCGAGGAGGCCGGAGCCGCGACCACGGCCTGAGCGTCGGCGAGCCGCCGCTCGAGCACCACCACCGTGTCCCTGGCCGGCGCCAGCGTGATGTGGCGGACCTGGCCGCGCTCCGGTGCCGGATCGGGCGCCCGCAGCTCGGCCCGGGTGACGATCTCGCGCAGGACGACGCGCATCTCCCCTTCGGCGAAGGCGGCGCCGACGCAGCGGCGAACGCCGCCGCCGAAGGGGATCCAGGCGTAGTTCTCGGCGCCCTCGTCGAGGAAGCGCTCGGGCCGGAACTCGAAGGGCTGCGCGTAGAGGTCCTCGCGGTGGTGGATCGCGGCGATCGCCGGCACCAGGAAGCTGCCGGCGGGGAACTCGTAGTCGCCGACGCGCGCCGGCGCCGTCAGCTTGCGGGCGACGTCGATCAGGACCGGCCGGGAGCGCAGCGTCTCGCGCACGGTCCCGTCGAGGTACTCGCTCTCGCCGGCGGCCAACGACTCGCGCAGCCGAGCCAGCGCCGCGGGCGTACGCAGCAGCCGCTCCATCGCCCAGGCCAGCGCCGTCGCGGTCGTCTCGTGGCCGGCGCCGACCACGGTCACCAGCTCGTCGCGCAGTTCGGTGTCGCTCAGCGGCGAGCCGTCCTCGTGGCGCGCCGCCAACAGCAGCGAGAGCACGTCGTCACGCTCCTCGCGCTCTGCCTCTGCCCGCCGCAGCGCGATCTCTTCGTAAAGGAAGTCGTCAAGCGCGGCCCGTGCTTTGACGAAACGCCGCCAGGGGCTACCGGGCCCGAGGTCGCGCCGCAGGATCGGGAAGCGGGTGATCGGTGAGACCCTCGAGGTGAAGCGGTCGAGCAGCGCCGTCGCCCGGTCGATCCGCCCCTGGTCTGAGATCCCGAAGACCGCCCTGAGGATCACCGAGAGCGTGATCCGCTGCATGTGAGGGCGCAGCGCGAACGGCTCGCCGACCGGCCAGCCCTCGATCTCGCGCCGGGTCGCCGCCAGCATCAGCTCCGAGTAGATCCGGATCCGGTCGCCGTGGAAGGGCGGCAGCAGGGTCTTGCGGGCGCGCATGTGCGGCTCGTCGTCGAGGGTCAGCACCGAGTTCGGTCCGAGCGCCGGCTCGAGCACCGTCGCGTTTGCCTCGCCGGCGTGGAAGACGGCGGGCGAG